>Ga0209367_1006329_pt1 | contig 16396 bp, 5 predicted proteins | sample WorMetLIZISLAND2_FD_187412 | JGI IMG/M metagenome (GOLD analysis project Ga0209367, IMG submission 187412) | Marine gutless worms symbiont microbial communities from Max Planck institute for Marine Microbiology, Germany - Olavius geniculatus... ... | reverse complement strand
AACATGTTCGTCCTGACTTCAAACACTGTTCTGAACTTTTCCCATGTGAGTTCCTTCAGATAATTCTTTAACTCTGCATTAGCACCTGATATATTATGCAGTTTAATCTTCTGTGAACTTTCTTCCATTATTTCTTTGTTTACTGTATCATTTACCTTCTTTTGCACTAACCTTCTCCACTGATTTACTGTCATATTCTTTATTTGATTATTGTTATAAGTAATGTTGTGTATTGTATTGTATTGTAAATTTAAGCATCCTGGGGCACGTCTGATGTATGGCGTACACATCCTTGGCTTGGCGTCCAGGTATGTGGCCTGCGTCTCAGCGTAGGCGTGTGGTATTTTGTCCCTGTTTATAGGCATCTGGTGGCGTGCTGATTTTGTCACTTTTGCATTGTCTAGTGGCGTTTACTTAAATTTACTGAACTACTGAAAGATTAAGTTTTAAGTCTTGATTTCGCGTCTAAGAAACATTTTGCCATTATCATTTATGTATCCTGTGGTCTTTCTACCGAGTCCTGCGGTGTTCTGCGGTTTTCAGGCATACCGCATCATGATGGCTTTGGCCTGAGTCCTACGTTCCTCCAGCGTGCTCCATCCCAGTTGCTGCATCATTACGGTTGGACTTCTGAGGTTACATAGGCACGCAGTCAGTCACGAACGATCCCGGAACCATATCCCGTAATCGAAAGCTGCTCACCGAATTAATGGATAAACAAGCACAACAATCTATCTATTATTATAATAGTTAAATGCAGTATTATAGCATGTTTCAGTTGAGGATGCAACGACAAAACTAATGCTAACCTTGAAGCTGAAATCACTAAAATTCAGAAACTGATTATTGTTTACACCATTTGTTTACGCTTAAAAGCACATGACCACTGACCTAACTGAACCGACCCAATTTACACGCACTAAAGTAGTTTGTCACATTAGGGCTGTGCTGTTTTCAATAATTTATTACTGAAGTGCACTTTCCGAACCAAGTTATCATCATCATCATTTATTTGGTAGAAAGCAGAAGACACGCAATAGTAGTTGCAGCAGACACACAGGAAACACAAGGCTAGGTAGCTAGCACTTACAGTGACCCTTAATAAAAACAAAGACAATCTAAAACATACACATAAAACATACACATAAAACACGCGTTTGTGAAAATAAGACATACAGCTGACTCGAAGCTGACTGAGTATAGGTTACTGATTTGAACTACTAGTAAGATGGTTAGAGAGGTCAACCAACTGGATAGTTCTCTTAAATGATTTAAGTGTTCTGAAATTTACAACATCTGTTGGAAGATCATTTCATACATTTATTACTCTGATACTAAAGAAGGAACTTCTAGATGTAGGCCTACAACCACTAAAAGGCTTATACAATTTGTAGGGATGACCCCTGGTGCTTGCACTGCAAACTTCAAAATAATCAGCAACGTTTATGCTAATGAGGCCAAAAACAATTTTATAACATAAAATCAGATCAAAATGCAATCTACGAACTTCAAGTAGTTGCAGGTTTAGCAAGCGAAGGCGTTTAGTATAGGGCAGATCAGATAGTATGTTCTAGTGAAACAATTCATCACATTTTTGTTTTCTTGGGGAAGGCCAGACCCCATCCACATTTTGTGGTGAAGGTAGTAATTTTGATAGCAGTTGTGCATAACTGTGCATAGGTAACTGATCCCGTAAAGTTCTTTGAGCCATAGGCAAATGGTTGCGTCGAGTGAAGTTGTCGCTAGCGCAAATGTAGGATGTTGTATATTCACATATGCAAATGCAAAATTCACAAACGTATTTGTTAGGGCTTCACAAAATCAGATGGCACGGGGCTCCACTTTGGTAAACCTAGCTACAAACTGGAAAATTGTCACGCAACGGTGAGCCTGATTCTATGCCGTTTGTGTTAGCGGTCCAAATCGTTTCGGTTTAAAACTATATCAGACGTCATAAATTACACAGACCTCATATCCGCAACCAACTTAAATTATTAGAGTTCGTAAAGGATGTACGTTTCACTGATGTATAGATTGTAGAAAATATTATTGTCTAATATGTCGAGGCCGGAAACTTTTGGGATGACCCTCATATTCCAGCACTTCGTTAATTTTACTAACCGCAAACCTCTAGTAGTAAACAGATAAACAATGACGTATATAATTTTTGATGTCACCTATGTGTCATTACTTGTACTATAAATCCGACATTATTCTGAGTAAAACCAACAGGTTTACTAGTTTTTAATGCGAACGTCAGTTTATCAACAAAGCATCCTGAACGTGACGCTATCAGTTATTGTGACACATTCAGCTGCGTTTGGCTGGCACAATATTTGACTGAAAAAAAGCGATGTTTTCATTTCACTGGATCAGTGTATTGTTAACTAGTGTTACATTCTACACATATTGAGCCAATATTGTTTTTTTTGTGTGACATGGCCTTTAAACATTAACATCAATTCATAAGTATATTGACACAATTAACAATAGCTGTCCAGCTCCAACATACTAAATAAAGATCAGTACCGGGTTTAACATCACACACATTTGAACCACATCATATCACATTATTACAATGGTATAAAAAGTGTTATTAACCACTGCCAGCGTTTTTTTTGTGGCTTGGGAAACTAAGCTCTGCTCCATGGAAAATCCAGGAAATTACTACTAACAGTTTATTTGAGCAAGTGTTTTTTTAACATGTATAATAAATTTTCACTAAACGAAAAAGCACACTGACCTTGTAAAACAGCCCAATGTGGCAAGCTTTAACAACCCAAATTAACTCGTTCTAAATTTAATCCACCCAATTAGACACAATATGCAGAAACCAAATGTTGCTGTTGCTTTTAACTTTTCTCTCCTAGTTGCAGAGAAGAATGCCATAAAATTCCGCAAATTTCACAAATAGAATAGAAGTGCAATTGTTGCCACAAAAAAAACGTTAGCAGCATTGTCAACAATGATATGCACGTATATTAGGCACAAGCACAAATTATTAAACACTCATCAGCAGTTTGTGTGTCTTGCATAGATGAGCATCAAGCATTCAAGACATGGAATGTTAACGCAGAACTTCACCGCAGTACATGCCCTACAGGGGTGTCTACAACATGTAAACGGTTGAGCAAATGCTCACAAAAATAAGGGGTGGGAGGATTTTCTGCTATTCGGTTGAGGTGAAGATTGTAAATGAAGACCTAAATTATATCAACTCACTTTCAAGCTTGCTCCCAAATGCACTGTTTCGGCCACGGAATGCCAAGATATTGACAGTAGCGGGGGCAGGGCTTCATCACAGATCCCACCCGTGCTCCTCAGACCCTTGCTGCATTAGGAGAATAATCCAGGTACAAAAAAGTAAGACAGTGGCACAGCAAAAGGACGGCCTCACCCCCCAACTTCAATTGTGAATGCAAACTTGTGCAGTGAAACTAACACTTCCTGGGCTTTTTGTGACCAAAATGCATTTGTGACAGGGGCTACACCTCAGACCCCACTCGAGGAGCTTACGTTGCTCCCCAGATCCTCTAGCTGGAAGGGAGAAGGTTTGCTGCCCCCTCTGCAAGAACCCCACTTCTGCACCTTTCAACCTTTGGCCTCGATTCTCTACCCATTCGGCCTCAAACCGCCCGTTCCAACTCCAATTTCTGGGTACGCCTCGATTGTATTAAAAAGAGGATATGCAAAAACGGGTAAAAAGGGGAGATGGGGGAGTGCAGGACAGGGCAAGAAACTCTCCAAGGGCTCAAAGGGAGATCAACGCCTGTGCCACGGTATAAAATGGTAACAAAGCATCACAGCAGGTGCTGCTTGGAAGTTTAAAGCTGTGTAAAAGAGACAAAACTGAACTGAACTGAGCTGAGCTGAAACATGTCAACGCAGTTCAGTTGAGTTCATCTCATTCACTCTCAAGCGATTCACTGTTCAAAGCTTTGGTTCTCCGGCCACTGCTCTTTTCTCAATCCCACACTCGTTGTTGCCTCGCAGTATCTTGAAAAAACCTGACGAAATAAAATAATCCTTAAACTACTCCGTAGAAACAATGAAATTAACTTAATTGTGGACCTGCTGCTACATAGCAAAATGTAAACTCTTTCTCGAGCCGTAAGGCCCGTAAGGCAGCACTGATCACCGTTTCCTTTGCCTTCAGCAAGACACCAGTTTACACTGCCAGACCACGAATACAGGTTTAGTGCATCATCTGATGTGCCGGCTTACGTCCCAGCTTTTGCTGGTACTCATTGCATTACCCACGGAGGGATGGCCAGGCTGAGTTGACCTCCATGGCTGGTTACATACCGAGATGGTTTACCCGCCTGCTGACGGTCAGCCATCCAGGCCCAGCATTGAATAACTTTGTTGACGCCACCAATGACATCATGAACTAAGCCAAACCACCACATAACTTAAGTAAGTATTCATTTGCAGAAAAACCCAAGTATGATTACAAAAATTACTCCCAAAAATGCACGTCATTTGAGACAACTGAAAGACAAATGAGTTACACATAGAAAATAAGCAAACTGCAGTAAAAAAAACAATAACAGATCTCAAACAAAAAAACTCAATAAATATTAAATACGATTATCTAGACACTATTCTCCAAATTACTTTATATTATCTGCATTAATGATGCATTTGGCAAACCCAGCAAATAGCATGCTAGCACATTTGCATAAAGTGCAAAACTGTGTTGTAAGATTTATTTAGTACAAAAAATGCAGTAGCTTCAGAGATGCTATCAGTCACAAATAACAGGGAACGTCAGCTGAAGCTAGAGCATTACAATGCTGCCTTACACTTGTGTTCTTTATTTATCAACTTCCGTTTAGTGCAGTTAAGATAAGGAGTTAGTTATTACTACCATCTCTACTGCTGTAACATCAGATAAGCAGGCTGGGATTAAAGCATTTACCTATCCTGGAGGGAAGAAAGGCTGAGTTGACCTTGATTGTTAGTTATATACCTAGGCTGTTCACCTGTCTGCAGACAGTCACCCATCCAAGTAGTAACCACATGATAGTGACCTTACTGGCAGTGAAACCCACGACCTCTTGATCACAAGTCCAACGTCCTGGCCGACATGCATGAAAGTCAAACGAAAGAATCACAGAGCATACCATTGTCTCCCCAATCGGCATTCCAACTGTTAGTGATGAGCCAATACGGAACGTCTTTCTCCATGCCCCATCCGATTATCTTGACTGCATGGCCTCTCATCATGGCTCCAGTAACATGCTGGTAGACTCCTGTCATGATATCAAATGCAAAACGAGCTCACAAGAATCAGAATGTAACAGTATAAAAACAAGAAGCCCAGCTGTCGCTAGGGTGGAACCAACCGTACTGGTTGTCACTAACCTTGAAGGTCATACAAGGTCGATGATTTTCTTTTTATCTGAAAGGGTGTATGCCACTTCCTGTTAGTAATTAATAGTAACCTAGGCCATATCTCTCACCGTTTTCAAGATAAGGCCCCTTATAGCTTAAAAAATTCCATTCCATAGTGTGTTATGACCCTTGAAGGTCATCCAAGGTCATCAATTTTGTCATCTCAAAGCCAATATGTGACTTTCTGTTAGTGATCAACAGCAACCTAGGCCCTATCTTGCACGGTTTAGCCACAGTACGTGCGTGACAAATGCACGGACAGACGGACGGACAGATGACAACCATGACAACAACTCGATCGTTACTTAAGTATGGTCGGCTAAAAATTGCTTAAAAGGTCTTGCAATAACATCTAAATGCAATATATGAATGTCAAAGATAGTAAATAAAAATTTTAAAAACAAACTGTAACTGGTACACTGTACAGTACCGGACTTATAGCTCAGGAAGTCCTCATAGACAATAAACTCCGCCTCCACGGGACCATTCTTCATTATTTCATAGCGCATTTGATCCGGTTCATCATCGATTTTGTATGCCGAGATGCCTACACATTGCACACCAGGCTATTAATTGCAACTTCAAGATGAGACGTGAAATAATATTCGCCATCAACAATAACAATAATGACTATAAATCGCAATACAGTACACACTGTACATGGTTCATCAAATGCAAACACATAAAAAATCTACTGTCCCAGTAAAATTTATTTTTAAAAATAACAGAAACCGTGAATATTTAGAACAAAAATAAAAGTGACTGAATATAACTTGACATGTTGCAAATGGACAAAAAAAACTACTAACACAAAGTGGTATAAACTTAATGCAGAACTGTAAAGTCAAAAAGTCAGAGAACAGGTCTGCAAAAAAAGATGTAGAAATCACCATAAATTACAAAAAAAAAACTGCTACATGACTGTTATACACCGTGTCTCAATAAAAAACGTGCCACTTATATTATTTTGAATAACTCTGTGAAACATTGGCCGATTACGATAATTTTTGGCAAGCAACACCAGGAAAAAACATGATGTAAATGACTAGTTTAGCCCAATTCACCTTATAACTGTCTCTACACTACCTTCCAAAATGCAGAAATTGAAGTTTGGCCATTTACAATAAGGAATTCATACTGGGAAGCGTATGTGTCGGCTCAGAAAATCACTGAGACAAAAAACCTTGATTATTTGTTACACATTTAACATTAATAATATTCATTTTTAGATCGTACGTCAAGGAACTAAAATGAGTGAGGGAGCTACTCTGCATCGCTCTGTGTGTGCTGTTGGCAAGTCGCGTCAATGTCCACCGCTTGCGTTCATGCTGAAGAAAGACATTTTGAGCACATGCAGTAATAATAATCATGTGATGTAACACGCAAAACTTTCTGAGAGGTAATAACTGTTACTCATGTTTGTCGCTATTCAATTAATCATTTCTGAGCCGATGCATGCACTATCCAGTATAAATTCATTGCTGTAAACGGCCGAACTACGTCTTCTAAATTTCACAAGGTAGCATAGCAACAGTATCAAAATGAGGTAGGTTAAACTACAGTCATTTACGTCGTTTCTTCATGATGTTGTGTGCCAAAAATTGTTAAACTCGACCAGTGTTTCACGGAGTTATTCAAAAAATAAAAGTGGCACGTTTTTTATTGAGACACGGAGTATAATCAAACCTGCTGATGAAAAGAAAGAGAAAAACAGTATAATAATCTCCATAATGTAAAACAAAGTGATGAATTCACCAAAATGTTTGTCGTCGTCGTAAGCAACTTTATATTCAGAGTCACACTGCTGAACACATATCGGTGTTGGTAGTTGTCTACACGGCGGGCGAGTTCCATTCACGTAGTGTTCACACTCTGCAATAGAGTACGGACGACAACCCTGAAAACGCCACACCATGTGTCAAATGGAACAGAATTACATTACCAGATCTAAATCAATGCAGCTAACATATTGGCAATTAAAGCAGATTTACTAACCACTTCTAAACTATACTATCAAGCCTTGTGCAAGGCTAAATCTGTCCATGGTAACCCTCGTGGCATGCTGCGATATATTAGTGAAGTTAGCGTCAGCCAACAGCTGTCAGCCTAGCTGCCCTATTACCTATTAGCAGCATGGACCCATCTTGCAATGGTAAAGTATCTGAAAATCCGTTCCTGTGACTTGGACCTATGACCTTAAATTTCAGTTGGGGTCCTGCAATTGTTGAGATACATCTTCATGCAAACTTTCACAAAACTACATGTAGTAGTTCATTAATTACTGCATTAACAGTGAAAAAGACACATCACCAAAAACCTTAGCACTGGAACTGAAAACAATACTGTCATCACTACCGAGGACAATAATAATGATGATACCTGTCCACTGTTGAAGTTTCCGCCCGTCACTAAACCAGTATCTATGTAGTACTTCCATGCAGCTATGGTCATGCCTCCCGAGCAACTGAACATAAACAACACATTACAACATTTCAATAATCGTTTAATAAAAGCCACCATCAGAATGCAAGAGCACACATGTTACACATTAAACTAATGGAAAAAATATTCAAATGTTTATTCAAAATACAGAACTATGAAAACAATTCCAGTAAGAGTTTCTGTACAATGATCCGTTAATAAAATTAGACTGACAGAAGTGAAAAGAGTAATTGCTGTCATTAGCCCATGAATGCTAAAACAGTAACTTACTCAGGTGCCTAGGACATGAAAATTAAGTAATAGTTTTCAGATAAAAGTCTTGGTTTTGGTCTACAGAATTTCAAGACCTTTTGCTAGCAATTACAATTATGCAGCATTTTGCATAATTATGGGACATTTACGAATGTTCAGTGAACATTTGTAAATGGCTGCATAATCACGCAAAACGTTGTCCACACAATTGTTAGCAATTAAAAACTAATCTACAGAAAACAGGAAAGACAGAGCATACCCCAAACCACATTTTTTGCAGCAAGTCAGGAGATCTTCAGCTGAGAGATGAGCCTGAACCTTTCCACTGGATGCAACGCAGATACGATCAGACATTGCTTCAACTGCTCCAAATGCCTGAGTAATCAATCATGCAAAATACTCAGTCAACGGACCATCACTAATGACAACAGCAACTAGAAGGGCAGTCAAAGACTGCAAACCTCAGCCTATGTCAATTATTTTTCATTGTGTTCACCAGGCGCAGAATCAATTCTAAGTCAGGCCAAGTTTAACATTCTTTCAAAATTTCAGACAAATCAACCCATAACTTTTTCCGTAATTCTGCTGACAAACTTTTCCCCTATCTCACAATGACAAATAATCTGAAAATCTGCTCCTGGATCCAGAGAACGATTTGTATCACTACCAAGATATTAAAAACCCTCTACGTTGGGCCAAGACTGATCTTCCCTGAAAATTTCAGCTGAATCCTCTTGTAACTGACTGCAAAATCCTGCTAGCAAACAAATCAAAGGAATAAATAAATTAATGTTGAATGCTGGCTATCACACAACTTTTTTGCCGTATGCAATAACACAATGCAGTACAGTAATAACATAAAGGGTGGACTGTAAAAACGTGGCACTTCACTTTTGTCCATATCTTCACCAATTAATGACCAATTTTTAATATTCTTTCACTGGCGCACTTTGCGGACAATTTGCAATAATGTTATTATTATATATCCCACCAAACCATTAATGCATCTCTACACTACCTTGTGAAATATGAATGAAATATGCATGTATAACGATAATAGCAAACAAACATTTTGGTAAAAAAACACTTCAGATCAACATTGCAATGAATGATCTGTATAACAGTAGACTGTGTGGGTCTAACACAGTCTAGTGTTATACGGATCATTCACTGCAATGTTGGTCTGAAGTGTTTTTTCATTTACTCAAATGTTTATTATTATCATTAGGTTTTCTTAGTAGTGTAAAGACCCATTTCTGGTGTGATGGGATATATAATAATCACCTTACCTTACCTTACCTTACCTCCGGGGTGGACAGGCTCTTACACCTGCTCAGTGCTGAGGCCGTGAATATATATATATATATATATAATAATAATAATAATAATAATAATCACATTATGGCAAATTGTCCACTGTGTGCCCCAGTAAAAAAATTTTTTAAATCGGTCAATAACTGGTGAAGATATGGACAAACGTAAAGTGCCACGCTTTTATGGCCCACGGTGTAGATTCATTTGCACTCATTTATGTGCCTCATAGTCTTTTCTACCTCTTGGCAAGTTGTTAATTGCAGCTACCAATATCATATTATGAACACTGCTGTTTTAAAAACTGGCAATACTGCAACGTGGGCAACCAAACTGCGTTCTAACTTAACCAGCAGATGAATGAGGGAAAAATGCTCAATCATACCCAGGACGACCCACATGAGCCTTGATCTCGGACTTCTTTGATGGTTGGGCAGTCTGGCCACTGAGTTCTTGCATCGAACGAGTCCGGGAGAGGATCGGAGGCATCAATGTTGTGATACCTAACTGGAAGTTCAATCTCTTCCACAAAATTTAATCCACCAGACAACACACTGACTTGATCCATTGAGACACCTCTGAAATTCACTCCAGCCTATGTTCAGCATCAAGACGAAAATACATATAGCAGCAACGGTCCTAAAAAATAGTGGGGGACACCAAAAATTGTTGTCATAAAGCAAAATCCTGTTGGACAACTCAGCATTATAGCTGTGATAAGCTAACCAAGTGTTAAAATGGACTTGTCACAGTAGATTTATAATACTACTATAGGTATTTTATGTTTTCTAGTTAAACTGAGTTATTTTTGGTATTTTGGGTTACTTCTGTAATGTGGTGATTCTGTTTTGTATTCTCAATTAATATGTCACGGCGAGTCTAATTTGGTTTTACCTGCCTATTAAACAGACCGGTGTTGTAAAACGTTATGCTTTTTGCACGTTTGTTTCGCACCTGTGTTCGCTCAGCTGTGGCCAATAGCTATCAATTTTGCCGTATTGGCGCGGGATATTTGGTAGCTGCTGTCCAGCTGTTAAGCTGTATGCAGCATTTGATCTGTTGACTTGGTTGAAGATAGATCTCTGGGGGAGATTCGAAGCTACTGTATTTGGCCAGCGTAGTAAGGTCCTGTGTGGACGGTGGCATGATAAGTCCACCTTTATCTGAGCCGTTTGTATCGTCGCCAGTTTGGGACGAATTCTCCCGGCCGTAAGGCACTGAACGCCAGTCGTGATGTCTGCTGAATTCCGATCAATGTAGCCACTAAAAGCAGTGAGTTCGGTTTCTGCGTTTTTCTGTCCTTTGTAGTGTTATTTTGTTTAGTAGTGGTAATGGGCCTACTACAGTTGTTGGTAGTGCTTTCAACGGATGATTTAACTGACTATTTCAGCAGCTTGTGTAGGTAGGTCTACTGTCCTATTGCTTATAGGTACCTGTTGGTTTGATATTGCCTTTCCTTTTGAGGCTGTTTGACCTAAAATGTTCGCTTTTGTTTTGTGTAATTTCATGTTTATTGTCAGTTTGAGTATATTGCGAGTGTTCGTTTTCCAGGCTGTCTGATTGGAGCCGAAAGTCTGTTAGGTTCAGCAAAGGATCGGTTTGTCATCATTGAGTTGCTGGCATCGTCATTAAGCTGTCAGCGTTGTCGGTTGATCTGACTGTGACGTTAGACTGCGGAGTCGCTGCTACCATGGAAACTACTTTCCCTCATCCGTCTTTGATTCCGCTCGCTGATCTGCCACCGATGGAGCTGTCGTCCGGGCTGCAGTCCGTAAAGTCCGACAACACCTAGGAGTCATGTGTTGTGAGTTGATTGCTTTTGTTTTTTCTGTTTTCCTTTTTTTCTGTGTTGGGTCAGTTTCCTTTGTCTTTTTCTCTTGAGGTTTAAAATTGGGAATTTTTTGTTTCCCTTTTGCTGTGTCTTTTTTTGTTAAAATTGTTAAAACTAAACTTGGATAAAATCGTTTTCTTGCTAATGCCTGTAAAGTAATATGACTGTAATTGATAGCTGACATTTTTGCTATCATATACTGACAGAGTGTTATCCTAAGTTTTAAATTTGTTATTTGAACTGATATATTGACACTGGGCTGCAATTATTCCCTGGACTGACAGTCTGATTGCACTGTTTAACTAGGCTGTGATAATTGTGTTGTATTTTATGTTTTTTTCTTCCGCTGTTATCCCTGTATTATTATCTGGTTAAATTTTAGCCATTTTTCCTTATTATTATAAAACCAGTCAAACTGTCTCATAGTTAGATTTTCTATTTGCTTATATTGTTTCTGTATTTTTCACTGTGTAATTTTGATTATTTGCACTGGGTTTTTATAATAAATTAAAAACTGTGTTTCACTGGCAGTTGTTAGTTGTCTTATTCATTGCTGTGCCAAGCTGATTTGTCCTATATGTTACAAACTTGTGTCGCAATCTCAAGGTCATAACAGGATTACAATGGTATAAAATCATAAAGTCAGAAAAAACATTGCGAAATAATGTTCTATCCATGAATAAATGTATATAAACTAATCACAAACAGTTCATATAGCCTATACAAACCTTCCATGTTGTCTGAGCTTCATTGTTTATAAAGTCAATCATTTCTTGTGACATGGGCTTCAGTGAAAGCACAGATTTGCCACAGACAACAGCAACCAGTACCGAGAGCGGAACAGTTATCTTGTACATCCTAAAACACGCAAAACATCACAAATCTTCTGATATATATGTGTTACTGTGTGTCAATGTTTTTATTGCATTTTTCACTATTACAGCTCATAACTCCATGAGTGTAATCAAGGATGCATTCAAACCTGACCACACAAACCAAGATGACATGACCAACCATGAACAAACGTGGAATGTACAGAACCCCTTGGGGCCATCCACATATTGTATATTGCTGAAAAGAAGAGGAGGGTTTGGAAATCTGTTATATGTGTTATATCAGAGACTGTAAGCTTGTAAAATGTGCCCACCAATATTTTATAGCAAGGCTGGCTGGCATAGGATAGAATATACTTCTTCTTCTTCTTCTTTTCCAACAATGCACATATCCTCTTGCGAGTAATGTCGTGCATGGCAGAGGTGCATGAAGTGCCGGGAACAACTGTTGAACTCCAGACAGAACAGATAAAAGCGTGCAAGATGTGCTACTGATAAAAACAGGGTGGATCTAATCTGTCCTCTGCATCACCATGGCACCTGCCAGTCGGGACTTGAAGACCTCTAGGGAAGGAGACATGACGACATCAGAAGGCAGGTTATTCCTTATCCTGATGGTAACTGGAAAGAAGCTGTGTCTAAAGGCATCAACACACCCAGCTGGAATGCAAAACCTGCTACCATGTCCTCTTGTGCTCTGCATGTTTGGAGTGAGGTAGACTGGTGCTGGTATAGCAATCTGACCGTGGACTATTCTGTACATCATGACAGCTCTGGCCTGTTTCCTTCGTTCCTCCAGGGTGCTCCATCCTAACTGCTGCATCATTATGGTTGGGCTTCCCCTGGTGCTGTGAGGTGTGTTGATAGTCTGTGAGTGAGGTCTACTCCAGTCATTCATGACAGATCGTGCTGCACAACGCTGCACTGCTTCGAGTCGATTGATGTTGTTGGATGCCTGAGGACACCAGACTGTAGAGGCATACTCATACACACCTATAATGCTTACTTGCTTCCTGGGCAAACTACAACACTGGAATATTGCCCTCGCCTTGCACGACTTGCCCTTGTTGAATAAAGGTAATTCGACGTCGAGATTTATACGTAATATCTGTCTTTGGGCCTAGGCAGTTTATGCATGATGATGAGAATAAACAATTGTGTGAGTGTTTAATGCTTTGTTCAATTATGAAATGAAAACATTAGGCCTGTACACGTATTTAATTATACAGAGAGTCGGAGACACCTTTTGCTTTTCAGTACGCTTTGTGGCCTTAGAATGTATGCACTGATGTCTGATGCTGTCTGTAGATCTAGGCGTTCATCAAGCGGTTGTTAGGCCTAGACCCAATGAAACCAAAGACGACTGACTGTGAGCTGTGATTACTTATTATGCAGTTTTTTTTAATCACGTATAACGTTAACTGAATATAAGTAACTATTAAATCAGTGGCGTGACAATAAGCTTACTTGTTGCCTTTCTGTAAATTGAAGCACAAGCCTCAATAACGAATCACCGGTATATTCAACGGGGGGGCGAATCGTTCAGGGTGATGGGGCGAATAAGCCAAGGGGCAAAACGGCAAAAGGGCGAAAAAGCCACAATTATTCTTGTCAGTCTGCAGGCGAAAAACCCGGAAGTGTTGGCGTATCGAGGCCTAATACTACACGATAAGCAGTGACAGCAATCAATATATTATTGTGGCAGATAATAACGTTAAGACAATCAGTTATAGTTATTGTCGCAACGACAAAACCAATGCCGAACCTTTCAATCAATGTTTATTTGACCCCAGAAAACCAAACACTTGTATTTACGATCCGAGCGTGTGACTGCTGACCACTGACCTAATTTGCTCGCACGTGACCATTAGTGCTGTTTCAACCAAACAATTTCATACTCGAATACTCGTCCAGTAACTTCAAACTAGTCATGATTCGATATCAGGATTTCAATTTCGATACGATATCGATACGATATTTTAAAAATATCGCGATGGTTCCTACGGTTAGGAAAAGTCAGAAAAAATCAAAGTTTCAAAGTGCGAAAGTTAACAAAGATGCAGAAAAAATTTGAACTGTTGTACACAAACTGCATACAATAGTTCCAAATTTTTTCTGCTTGCTTTGCTTGCAGATTATTTGTATCTCCACTTTTAAATGCGTTTCATCGCCCTTGTTTCTAGTAGCAAGCGATTGAAAACCAACATTGCTATTTTGTGTTAACAAATTAGTCAGGGAAAACGATTCATTTTTTCCTGGAAAGTTAGGGAAAAGTCAGGGAAAATGAATTCTGCAGAGTAGTAGGAACCACGTATGATGAACTCGTCAAAAACTTATGACTAAAAGATTGCAAGCCTTACTTTTATAAGCTTAACTAAACTCCAGTATATGGTGCTTATAGCAAGTGACTGTATAATATAAATTCAGTTGTACATTGTGAATAAATTTATGCAACCAAAAGACTGGTAACATAAAAATTCTGATCGATTTTTACTGCTCATTGACATTTGCATGCTTACAGAAAGGCATATATGGTAGCAACCATGCTTTAAAATATATCTCTGGGCTAGCACAACACACAGCAATACTGTTTTCAAACAACATAATGCAGCACCGTGATATTTTAAACTAAACACCAATAACTCAAAATCACTGTTACTCCATGCTCGTAAAGTTCAATATTTGCAGTCATCTTTCGTTAACAATTAACAGCATATGCATGTAAGTACAGCTAGCAGAAGAGCAACATGGAATCAAAAGATAATGCAGTCGGTACAGAATTGTTTAAGAAGGCTGTATGGTATTAAATAATCTTTTCATATTCTGAATTAAAACGTTTCTTACGTTCTGTAAATTTCATGCAGTAGAGTACCCAATTGATTTTAGGTACCTCTTTATTTTTCAGGGTGCACCAGAAAATGATCAACTACAAAAAATGCAAGATCTCTAGAACTATAGCAAGTTTTACCACATGTACATATCAAAAAGAACTTATGTCAAATTGACAGTTTATTCACTTGTTCACTTGAAAATCCAAAGTTTAAATAGTTATAAGCTTTGAATAAAGTTTAATACTGAACTAAAATTTGCCAGATATATGGCCTGAAGTCTCATCTATAATGCAGCATAAATTTAGTAAAATAATGCTGTAGTTACAGAGATAATAGTATTTTCTAAAAGAATTGTTTTTGTGCACCCTGTATAGTGTATAAATGTTGACCTGGTAAGCTCTGCTCTAAGTTATCTATATCTCACATTATCACAATGAATCACCATCATTATCATTCTGACAATTGCTATTTGGTATATAAGGTGAAATGTTCAGAAGTCGATCTTGCTGATGACGATCATCTTGGTTTCAACGATATCCTTCAACCATTTCTCTTCGAATCTTGACTGTCCAGGCCTGTGCAGATAGAAGACAGTAAACAACACTGACACGTTAAAATTTCTCCATGACAAACCAAAAATAGAACTGCTGTTTCTTTTTGTATTCATTTTGCTTTTTGTCTCAAATATGTGCCACTTTTATTTTTTGAAGTGAGTGAGTGAGTAGTTTCTTAACGGCACATCAGCAGAAAATAGGCCACTCAGTGCCATACATGGTTAAAATTAGTTAAAAGCAGTTAATGTATGTATTAAGAGCAAAGTTAAAATACTTGTTAAGGTCAAGGCTATTAAGCTAATGTAAAAACAACATTATATACGATTGTAAAAGCCGATATCTTTAACATAAGTGATGATGTTGCAAGACGCAACATTTTCAAAAACGTCCTTGAGTGTGAAGAACTCTGTGAAACATCGGCCAATTGCAACATTATGACGAAACGCAATGTAAATGAATAGATATGTCCACCTCACCTTAATGCTGTTGCTACACTACCTTGTAAAATGCAGAAGTCGTAGTTTGGCCATTTACAATAATAAATCAGCTAGTGTTTCATGAAGTTCCTCAGAAATATAAAATTAAAGCGACATGTATGTTTTTGGCACGTTTTTCATGTTCTTTACAAAACAAACCACTGGTTTTACAGCATAAGGTTCAGTGCTGACGATTAGCTAACAAAGTGGAGTTGTGGTTCAGTTTTCACAAAATGCAGTCTGGCCAAAATAAAACAGAACTTGTATTACATCTAGCAAACGATACAAAATGACACTATTAGCCTTACATGCATACCTGGCTCACGCTGAAAGACTGCTGTTCATTCAAATGCTGGGCCTACGAAATTTCGTTCGTACAGCAGTGTTCGACTTGTCGAAAAAAGTGGGGGGTCGCCGGCTGGCGAGCGCCGAAGGCGCCGAGAGGGGTGGGGCTGACTAGGGGTCTGGG
>Ga0209367_1006328_pt1 | contig 16396 bp, 11 predicted proteins | sample WorMetLIZISLAND2_FD_187412 | JGI IMG/M metagenome (GOLD analysis project Ga0209367, IMG submission 187412) | Marine gutless worms symbiont microbial communities from Max Planck institute for Marine Microbiology, Germany - Olavius geniculatus... ... | reverse complement strand
AAAATCATAACGTCTGCCATTACTTATCTAGCACCCACAACTTAAACAAACAGATCTCCAAGCGGCCATTTTATACTTCACACATAACCACTTCATATTCTGAAGAAGTGCACATTCCTACTACAAAGCTTTTTTAATTTTCAAATATTCTGTAAAACATTTTTATTTTAAGAAGACATATAATAAAACACAAAACAATCAAATACCTGTACGTTGGATGAAGACAGCAAACTGTCGAGCATCAAATCATCGAGATTGTCTTTGGCGTATTCAAACAGCGTATAAGTCATCGCTGAACCAACAAGCTCACTCGCCTGCAATTTACGAGCACAACCCATTACACAATGAATGTTATGATTAGTTTCCCTGCCATCTCATAAATACAAATAATATTCTGTAATTTTTTTTGTCAAACAGTTATTCCACTGCCTCAGACACTGATTGATCTGACACTCACTACAGTAATAAAGACAACTGACAAGCAGAAAAAAGTCCACAAAATATATTTATGAAAATTTCAGGTAGTTTCAGGTAATCTAAGTTTATTAGATTATAGAGCTGTTCAATGATTATTGCTTTAATCACATTATATGCACGATTTTAATCACATAGTAATCACAGCTTAAATGCATATCTGTCATATGGCTGCTGCACAATAAAAGATAACAAGAAATTTGAGCAAAGCTCAGGAGACGCGCGAAAGCCTATAGCAGTTCCTGTTCGCAGGTAATCGTAGTCTATTTCCATCCATTTCGTCGTAATTCACTCTTTTGCAGCCAAAAATCATGTTAAATCAATATTTTTAGGGTTCAAGATCATTCAAGGTTATCGATGTTGACATTCGTAAGAAGCTCCTCATCAGTGCTTGTTATGATAAGCAGCATGGCTGTGCTTACCTGCAACCATTTACATGCTAGACAAGCCAACAGAGTATAAATAACCACTTTTTACAGGGGTACCTCTCGTTGACACCCACTTGTGCAGGCCTGCTTGAATCTAGAGCGTCCGGACTTGGACTGCTAAAATCTACATTCCATGCTGAAAATTTCATACGCAGGTTGTCTTGGTCTATCTACAGCCATTTTGGCGCAATTTCCTCTTGAAATGCGTGTCGCAGCACAAAATTGTGCAAAAATTCACTAAAACCCATTTTGGGAAGGTTCAAGGTCATTCAAGGTCATCGACGTTGATAACTGTAAAAAGCCTGTCACCAGTGCTTGTTATGATAAGCAGCATGTCTGTGCCTATCTGCAACCGTGTTCATGCTACACGTGATAATTGCGGTAAAATAACCACTTTATAAAGGGGTAGCTGTCTTTGATGCCCGCCTGCACCGGCAACCTTAAACCTAGGGGGTCGGGACTTGAACTGCTAAAATCTACGTTGAATGCTGAAAATTTTATACGTAGGTTGTCTTGGTCTATCTCCAGCCATTTCGTCACAATTCAGTGTTGAAATGTGCGCTGCATCCAAAAATTGCGAAAAATTCACTAAAAATCTCTTTTTGAGGGGTTCAAGGTCGTTCAAGGTCATCAATGTTCATGAATCCAAAAAGCCTGTCACCAGTGCTTGTTATGATGAGCAGCATGTATATACCTATGTGCAACCGTTTTCACATTATTCGAGCGAATAACGGAAAAATGACATCTTTTTAGGGGGTACCCCTCTTCGACGCCCTCATTTGAGGGGAACCCCTGCACCCAGTGGCATAAAATTTTGTCACGATAAACTAGAGGCCTTGGGGCAGCCTACAGTGAAGATTTCGTGATCCTAGCTTGCACCGTTTTGATACAGCTCACGAGTGTGACAGACAGACGGACGGACAGACGCCCAGACCATGACAAAGATGCGCGAAGCATTCTGCTTTCGTGCGTAAAAATGGTTTAAAGCTCTTAATAGAAAATTCATCACAAAGCTACAGAGCGTCACCTGCCATATGGGATTACACAGTGTTATCTGCCACCAGACTCAGTAAACGCACACCACCTAAGATATCGAAAAAAATTCCAAATCATCTTTTACCTGTTCTAGCAGCCAAGAGATTATGTGAGTTTTCACTTCTTGAGAGCTGGAACAACATATCCAGAGTTCATAGCATGCACAAAACATAAAAGTCAAGGAATCTTCAAGGACTTGCAACAACCTTAAATTTCTTTTTCAAAATGCAAGCATTTCTACGCGCAAAAGCAGAATGCTTTACGCGTCTTAGCCATCGTCTGGGCGTATGTCCGTCTGTCTGTCTGTCCATCCGTCTGTCACACTCGTAATCTGTATCAAAACGGTGCAAGCTAGGATCACGAAGTCTACACTGTGGGCTGCCCCATGGTCTCTAGTTTATCGTGACAAAATTTCGTGCCACTAGGTGCAGGGGTTCCCCTCGAACGAGGGCGTCAAAGAGGGGTACCCCCTAAAAAAGACGTCATTTTGCCGTTATTGGCTAGAATGTGAAAACGGTTGCACATAGGTACATACTTGCTGCTTATCATAACAAGCACTGGTGACAGGGTTTTGGATTTATCAACATCAATTACCTTGAACGACCTTGAACCAATCAAAAAGAAGTTTTTAGTGAATTTTTCGCAATTTTTGGACGCAGTGCACATTTCAACACTGAATTGCGACAAAATGGCTGGAGATAGACCAAGACAACCTGTGTATGAAATTTTCAGCATTCAACGTAGATTTTAGCAGTCCAAGTCCTGACCCCCTAGGTTTAAGGAGGCCAGCGCAGGCGGACGTCAAAGACAGCTACCCCCCTAAAAAGTGGTTATTTTACCGCAATTATCTCGTATAGCGTAAACACGGTTGCAGATAGGCACAGACATGCTGCTTATCATAACAGGCACTGGTGACAGGCTTTTTATATTTATCAATATCGATGACCTTGAATGACCTTGAACCTTCCCAAAAAAGGTTTTAGTGAATTTTTCACAATATTTGAAGGCTGCGCACATTTCAACACTGAATTGCGACGAAATGGCTGGAGTTAGACCAGGACAACCTGCGTATGAAATCTGCAGCATTAAACGTAATTTCAGCAGTCTAAGTCCCAATTTCCTAGGTTCATGGAGCCCAGCGCAGGCAAGGGTCAAAGACGGCTACCCCTCCTAAAAAGTGGTTATTTTACCGCAATTATCTGGGTAGCATAAAAAACGATTGCAAATAGGTACAGACATGCTATTTATTATTAATTTTTGCGATCTTCTGCTGCAGCACAAAATCCAAAAATAAATTGTGACGAAAAGGCTGGAAACAGACTGACAGTTTGCGAAGAGGAACTGCTATAGACTTTCGCGCATCTTGTGAGTATTAGCTCAAATTTCTTGTCAATGATTTCTCATGCATTTCATGAATCCCTTATATCAAGCACAAAAGCAGCATATCAAACAAATGTGCAACATTAGTCACATATACGGTTCAGAGAATACTGTGAAGAATCTAGAAATTACTGCGTGAAAGGAGTTTTTCACATGCAGGCATCATTCAGCATGCCAAATATAATGTAAACTAAATTAATGTATGTAAATCACTCTGCCAGCTAACATTACAAGAGTCAGCAAAGCAAAAAGTTGCTATTTTCCAAATGACACCTAAAATTTCAAACAGAATTCTGATACACAGCTGCAAATTTCTAACAAAAAAGATTATAAACGCTCAAAATAATTCTGCATCTAGATTTCTCCAAAATTAAAGTTTCAGCTGTGAATTTTGCATTTCTGGACATGAATTTCCAAACAAGAAAAGATTTTCCAACAATTTTCCGACAACTCAAAATTTTGGTCTTAGGCCAATTCCAGCCAGCCACAACGCCACTGCCAGGCAAGCAGTTTTGCAATAATTTACTCCTCATATAAACATCGAAACAGTCAGTTCTGATCAAATAATAAATGGATCCAGATTTTGGGTATGTGGATTACAGCATGCCATCAAAAAGCATGATGCCAACATTCTATTTCTGTAGTGATAGCTAAGGTTCTTGTTATAACTCTTCCCATTTAATTACATACTTTCAATTACAAACTTTTCAAATTTTCAGTATAGCAGGCACTGACTAGTGGCAGCGCCTAATAAATGACAATATAATATCATATATACCGCTCTCTGTGTGGCCTTCAAACCCATTTTTACATACAAATGGACCTCTTGCCAAAACCCCTCAATAAATCTCGCTGGGCATCAATTCCATTCAGGTAAGGGTTGTGCTTCACTGAATTTTGGGTTTAGTCTTGGTCTACTGTCCAGTTTCAAAAAAAGTGCAAATAAAAAAATTGAAAAACAAAACAAAAACATAAGGCCTCCCATTACTACATACCGGCAGTCTAATTACATGAATAAAAAAAATTTAACATCCATTTCTACAGCAGCATGACAGTAAAGTGACAGTGCATACACGAGTCTGTTGTAATAGGCATCGAGGCTGACTCGTGGCAAATCTTCTGGATACGTCTCACCCCAAGACACATCTATCAAGAATGTTTTCAATGTTGACTCTTCACCAATCTACAACCACAAATTATTCCACAAACTCACTGATAGACAAGTTATAGAGTAGAGTAAAAACAAAATCTCACAAGTTATCCAGAAAATAATAAATAAGCCATACAGAATATCTAACTTTAACACAGAGAAATAATGCACACAGGCTATAACTAAGCAAGTCATACTTATTTTACTACAAAAGTGTTAAAAACTATTTCAAATCCTATGTGAATATTTAATAAACCTGCTTTATGAGAGTTTTGTAGGCACTGTGACTCTTGCACAATCTGCTAAAATAACAACTAAGGTCCGGTTTTTCCATGCACATTTGATGGCCGATCAACTTCGGTACTTGATCTGAGATCATCTCAATAACCGTTTTTCCATCACCAATTAGCGACTAATCGTCCATCAAATCTCCCATCAAGTTGATGGCCGAATGTTGACGGATCAAGTCAGATAACTGACAATTAAATGTGGCGATTTGCAGTTCGTTGCTTATTCACACCAGAAACATCGCTTCACGTCGCTGGTCAGAATGGCAATTCACGCATTAAAATAAAGTTCCAGGCATGTGCATAGTGTTCTGTGGAGAAATAAAATGGATAGACGCTCCCGTATAATTTGATTTGCGGTAGAACGTATTTTTGACAGCAGACGTATCATGGATATCATTGCTATGACGACGTTTACTGCCTATGGCGTCCACTCGCAGCGCATGCCCATTAGCACAACACCGCAGACTGAGGTCACTGTCAGCCAATCGGATTGGCATAAAGTAGGCTCAGTTGACGGCCGATCAGCTAATCGCCGATCACGTAATTGGAGATCGAAAATCCATGGAAAAACGAAACGCAGTTGATCGACGATCAATTCTGAACATCAAGTTAATCGAAGATCAGTAAATTGGAGATCAAATGTGATTTGATTGGAGATGGAAAAACTGGACATAAGAATAGGCAGATACACTACCCGGTACTGAAAAACAACTGGTGATACTTCTTTAAATCGTTCATCTCCTTCATATATAGAACGCAGAACTTCGCGTTCCTCCTGTCACCATATCACATACATAACATTCTGTTTACAAACTAAATATGTTATGCAATGCATTTAAATCACGTTTCTATTTTTGATAAAGCATTACCTAAAAGTCATGCACACATTACACAGTCACCAATAAACATGCCAATTTGACATCTGCAAAGACTCACTACTCCACTGGTATAACGGAAAAACAGAAATCGTTATCAAAAAATTGCAGATTTAACATCTAGTCACTGCGACCCTGGGCAAGTCGTTCACAACACATGTGCCTCTGTCACCAAACAGTATAATTTAAAAAGCAGCAACAACATATGAGAAAGAGAAGACCCTATATAGTAGCCAGTGAACTGTCCTCAAAATAGAAAAATCATATTTAAATAAAACTGGCACAAACAAAAACTACTGACCCTATCCCTAACAATAACCCTAACCAACTCTGACCCTAAAGTGGAAAAATGCAAAATTTGTGATGAATTTGTGCACTCACTTTACCTTTTTGCAACATCTAACCCTAACTGACACATTTATTATGGCAAAAAATGGTTCAAAAAATGTTGTAGCCAGAATTCAAACCTGAAGTCAAAACCCTCGCAATCCGGCATGCTACCCGGTATTCCATGGGAACACTCGGTCGGAAAGCTGCAAAAATCCTATTTTAAAACGTCACTGAATATTTACAAGAAAGCTCACTGGCTACTAGCAGTTCACTAGCTACTACCTAGCATCTTCCATGAGAGATGCATGGCATACCAGTACCATCCATCAGGAATGTGGTCTCGGTTGAGACGTCTCGGTTGAGACGTCTCGGTCTCGAAACGGTCTCGAGACTTATTAACATCTCGTCTCGGTCTCATCTCAAACAAAATCCTTAATGTCTCGATCTCGTCTCGGACCGATGTGTCTCAGTCTCGAAGCTCAATATGTCTCGGTCTTGGCCCAGTAGGTATCGTCTCGGGTCTCGGGCCATTGCGTCTTGTCGAGACATTTTGTGCAGGCGCGCGCCGTGCACACTGTAGCTGCAGTTAGAGCGATACTAACCAGCATGACATTTGTGGCTTAGACGTATTGGTTTACAGTGTTTTTACTCTTTCATTTACTTATATATCATAAAGCAGAATTATGTCATGTCAGTCTTTTTTCATCATAAAATGACCTAATCGCAATGAAGAAAAAGTGTATGATGTCAGAATGAATACTATCAGCCAAATGTAGATGATGTATAAGGCTATAATCGTGGCGTAGTTTACTAATTTCAGTTGCTTGCAAATTGCAATAAACATAATGGCTCATGTCTACAGCATTGCAGTTGCAATTCTTTATGGTGCAAGCCGTTAATTATTCAGTGATAATTGTCAAAATAAAAAGCAAAAACCTACAATAGCACAAATAGAAAGCGCTTACCATGGTGCGAGTTAATTAGTCCCTAATTTTTTTTTCATTGTCAGTGTGTTTCAACATATGTCACGGAAAACGTCTCAGCGATACGTTGAAGCTCCCGAGACTCTCGCTTCAAGCTTCAAGGTCTCAGGCAATGTCTCGGAAGCTGCAACGTCTCTTCTCGGACAAAACTGTGAACGTCTCAGTCTCGGAGACATGGGTCTCGGGTTTCGTCTCGATCTCGGCTCAGGTCTCGTGCACATCCCTGCCAACCATATAACTGAGCAATGTCTGCAGCTAGCTGCCAGCTCACAGCTATGTAAATGAAAATGAACAGATATGAAAATTGCACAGCATTTGTATCACCTGCTGCAACTCAAGGTTACTCATAATTCAAAAAGAAACACTATTGTTTAACTACTGTTTAGTGTTTACATTGCAATTGTTTACAAACAATCAAAGACTATTTATTTATTGGTCAGTGAAAAGTTCGTAAGTAAGCAAAAGTAACGACGTATGAAATTTACGGCAGCTACCAGCTATACAATACAACAATACAATGGAGAATTTGCACTCACAAACTGACAAACAAACTGTCAGTTTAATTTAATATACTAAAAAAACTGAAATGTTGAAAAAATGAAATGAGAGATACTGAGAATATAAATAGTGTTAAATGTAAATGGATCGAGTGTTACGTGGTATCTAGTGGTGTGGATTAAGAAGATTATTAGACGATAGGTGGGTGGTTAATCGAGATTTTACAACACGCTCAGTTATTTTAGAGATGAGAGACAGGTTGGAGATAGGGCAGGGCGGTAGTTTGACAGATCTTCATTGTTTAAGGTAGGTTTTTTAAGTGGAGCCGGCTAAGCAAAGTTTTTTTTCTGGCGGCTGCGTTTCCAAATAAAATTTGCTAGTTGCGGCGACTGGCTAGTCAAAAGTTATCGTATACAACTGCCGCGGTGTGGTCCTCCCGTCTCCACTCTCCGTAGTGCCTGGTCAAGCAAATTAGAAGCAATGAATATTAATGAGCAAGTCACGCCCGAAGTGACGCCATACCGAACGACCAACCAAGTCGATGGCGTGGACAGCAACGGAGTGTGTGTACAAATTTGACCGCAATTAAATGATTTAAAATTTGTTCTGAGTGATAATGGCTGTCAACGAGAGCAGTCTTTTGTTTGACGCAGTGTCGGAGCACCCAGTAATCGCATGCATTGTGGTTCTTGTCGTCTGCTGGTTAGTGCTCAGATACATAGCGACCGACAGAAAGCGCCGGGTCAGCGACTATGTCAAGAAATTCGACCCAGTTGACGTGAGTATAATTGACACCCTCGTAGAAACATATTGCACAATATGTTGCATAATTGTCTTACTGTTATAACAGTAATTAATGACTGACAGTGGTTATTCGCACTCCGGAATGCGCGTGATCCACTGGTTGGCCTATTCACACTCCTGGCGATATTCGATATCTGATAGGTGGCGCTAGCGTTGCGGTACTAGTGTTATTTGACAGCGTAGCGTTATCGCTTTTGGTTCAGTATTAAAGTTAGGTTTAGGTTTAAAGTTTAGATTTATTACTTAAAACTATCGCTTATTCAGTTTTTTCTTCTTCTTTTCCAATAATGCACATATCCTCTTGCGAGCTATTACATTTTTAGCGTCCAAATTTAAGTATATTTCATGCAATTATTTTACAGGATATGTACACCCATACGAAGGTTGCAGAATTGGTTACGTCTGCCGCCGTTGCTGCAGCATACTGTTGCATATAGGCCTATACATCTCTTACTCTTATGGCAGTCCATGTGGAGCGTTATGAGCGGTATGACTAATTACCATTTTGGACGAACGGCAAAGACAACAGATGAAATGACGGAAAGATGGCATAGAAGATACACGGTTATCGCAGTGCCGGCAAAGAGAAGAGATGTCTCCTGTTTTTGCTGTTGCCTTTGTTGTCTGTTCATTTTCCCGTCATCTTTTCATCTTATTCGACTTCACCACGTCATCGACATTTCCATCTGTTCGTTTTTGCCATACGATCGCGATCTTGGCTCTTGACATCTTTGTCCGTTTGTTTTATAGGCCGTCTTCGCCGTCTATTCGTCTTTGACATCGCCTTGTCCGTCATTATGGTCCATTGTGGTAATTAGTCATACTCCGCATGCAGTGCGAATAGGCAGTGGTTATTATTGGCCTTATTCACACTCTGGAGGGTGCGCTAATATTCGCACTCTGGGGTGCGAATAAGACCAGTCTTAATGATTAACTGGTGTAATTGATTCGCAGTGAGCTTTCCCTTTCTACACTAAGGCAATGATTTTGACCCTGGTCCTAAAAGTTCCGTGTCTTGACTCTTGAACCACAGTACACTTTATATTGCTTGGCAGGATATCAGAAAGTTTTGTCCATGTAATCAATATTGTGAACTTATGTGTACTGTTGCAACATACCTCGGTATACTTCTCTGATTGTAAACCTGACCTGGACAGTATCACGAATTCTACGATTTTTGGAATGAATTTTTTATTTACTATTGCAGTTTATGTAGTTAGAGTTAGCTAACATTTTTTTCACTGTCTTGTGCTTAATGTCACATGTTAATATTCTTTTGGTTTCATTATCTGGGCAAGCATAAGTGCACAGTTTTTCCGGTTGCATTACTGCTTCAGTGTGCTGTTATTTGTAACGGTTGGCTTTTGTGAGCTAAAGACTGATGTTACTACTGGTGTATATATTGTCATGTGCAGAAAGCATCAGGTGACTTTGAGGTAGCAATAGTTGGTGCCGGACCAGCCGGTGCTACATGTGCCTTCTTCCTTGGTATCTGTCACTCTTTGTAGCATCTCTCTGTAAAACTGTTAATGTTATTGGTTGAAATGGTATAGCTGTTCATAGGAAACCCATCTCCGGTGTTACCAAGCATCACCTGCCATATGGGATCACACAGTGTTACCTGCCACCCAACACAGGTGAACGTGCCTCATCTCAGTCTCAACCAGACAAGCTGTTACTTGATTTAACTACCCCACAGGGATAGAAGGCTGAGTTGATCTGGATGTTTTCATGTAATTGTAAATGTCTGAAATTGCATGCAGTCCAAAGATTTTGTTTATTTTCTATATTTTAGGCCATTTCTGGATGTTTAATGCACAATAATGGTTATTCACAGAAAACACTGGCATACTGACTGACTGTTTGCTTAGTTGACTAAACCGCTGCTAAATCTGCTGTGATATCCTGCCACTGGCATTTCACTTTGGGCACTTCAAGGAAAATCGAAACAATTTCAGATTATTTTCACTTTCTGTGTAATTTGCATTTTCCATTAAAAATGCTCATTTACTTTGCGTTCGTTTTTTGAACCTGTTCATGTGTTTTTCTTGCAATTTGGCTATATACCATATTGGCCAGATTTGAATATTTTTGTTCATTTATAATTAACCCAGTTTTTTGGAATTGATAAAACTTTGGTGTAATTTCAGCAAAGGCGGGCCGGAAGACTTTGCTGCTGGAGAAGAAGAAATTTCCGCGGGACAAATACTGCGGAGATGGTGTCTGCAAGACTGCAATTGAGATCCTTGATGAGATGGGAATTTATCAACAGCTGCTGGATGAGAATAAAGCCAAGATCGTAAGAACTGCTTGCATTATGCTGATGGAAATTTAAAATGTTTAAAGGTACATGTATAGCTGTTCATTGCCAAACTGCATCTGTAGCTGTACAGAGCATCACCTGCCATATGAGGAGATGACTATAGTGTTACCTGCTACCTGACAGAGAACAAAATTGGCTGACAAAAAGCTGTCATCTGTCGTGCAAAGATTGGCTGATTTCGTCACGCAATAAAATTGTCCAATTGTCTGATAATTGTCTGATAGAACATGTAATAAAATCAGCCAACTTTTTTGACATCAGTCAACAGATATTATTTAGGTTACTGGTATAGTGGGAAATGAATATTTGTTTTACTTATTTATTTTGTTTCTTACTCTATAATATTTTTTTTGGTTTATTACATGGCATACATGCAGAAAAAATTATGCAAGTATCATTTTGTGTTGTGCATTCTGTTTTCATGCTAGCTGATATTGTACGAAGTAGCAGACGAAAATATCGGTTATATCTCATGAGTGAATGATTTTGTCTGCCATTTTTTCACAGGCATTTAAACCACACCCACAGAAGTTGGCCAAGAAAATGGATGATACGTCATCTTGTATAGCTGAGTGTAAGATCATGTGCTGTGGCGTGCAGGCAGACAGCGGAGGCATGGTGAGTCCTAGTGGACTGAGTTATGTCGGTCGTAGCAAGGAACTTCTTGGCAGAATACCAGCCGCCATTGCTGTCAAGAGAACCCATCTGGATGAGGCCATAGCGATGTGTGCCAAAAAGTTAGTTTCACCTGCTGGTCTATCCTCGCGGTTTCCACTGGTCCTGAAAAAGTCCTGAAATTGGACTGTGGACATGGGTGCTGAAAAGTTATGAAAGAGTCCTGATTTTTGCTAGTGTTATCCTGAAAAACCAAGATACTGAATGCATAATTTTTTCCAGTAACATTTGTGCTTAATTACTGGAATTGTTTTTATATGAATATTATGTGCTTGGTTGATATACATCATTAATCTGTCACGTGATACTTCAACTTCATGTATCATGTTTTCTCACTAAAATAACTCAGGTGCTTGTAGTTCAGTGAAGTTATCTCTGGGTTTTTCTTGTTTTTATGGTGCTGAAAAAGTCTGAAAAAGACCTGAATTTCAATTATCTAAGTCATTGGAGTGCGAACCGTGTATCGTGTAGTCTTATTCTAGGACAAGGATGGGTGTGGCAAAGTTTGGGGTCAAAGGTCGCAGATGTTGATAATGTGGTAGGTGGAGACATCTACAATTCCACGTTGATGATTTAATCATTGGGCATCAAAGCTTTGTCTAGTGAATAACAGTATTAATAAGAATTTATAGAATCATAATTATGGGGGTGTTTACACGATCCAGCAAACTTCCAACAAATGTAATGCTGGACGTTGCTGGAAGTTTGCTGGACATTTGCTGGATTGTGTAAACACCCTATTACATTTCATTACTACAGCATTCTTCCAAATAAACGTACTGGTGTAAGGTTTTTGGCATTGATTGCTCATTCAAGTTTGGGGTACAAAATAAGAAAAAGTTTGCTAAGAATAGTGTAAAGATGGTGCCTACATTTGTAGAATGACATATAGTTCTTTTAGATACAATTTTTCTGAATTGTGGATTAAACTGTACATCATTCAGTGTTTATTCATTGATTGAGCCTTTGTTTGTTTATTATGGTGCTTTTTGGCTATAAAAGGTGTCTGTAGCTTTTTCTGGAAACCCATTTCCGAGTTATGGAATGTCAATTGTCAAATGTATTGCACCTAACGCAGATAAACGTGTCCCAAGTGTTTAACGTCAGCCACATAGGCCAGTCCTCGAGTTATCCACTCTGGAATAATGAAAGACTTACATACCGAGATAAACCATCTCAAAATCATATAAAAAATCATAAACCTCTCTGCAGACAGCTAGCTACTTGATCGGAGTTGAACCCACGACTGCTTGATGATAAGTCTGATGCTTTGCCATTACAGTCCAATCCACCCAATGATGTTGATGATGAAGTTGTGTGAATGGTGGGTCACTGCAGAGCGGGTGCCGACCTACGTGAGGAATCTCCAGTGAAGGACGCCGTGCTTGACAAGTCTGCAGGCATGTGGACCGTCACTCTGGACGACAACACCACGTTCCATGCACGAGTAGATACAAACCACTTCAGTCTCGCTGACTGTCCTTTTACTCAGATGATTGATGAGACCTTAATTTTCAATTTAAAGATTAAAACTTTGTTGATCGTTACAATTTTCTCGTGTCATTAATCGCTGATTTTCGCTGCTGTCATATTTAGCATTAATCCTGTTTTATTCTGCTGCTGCATCTATGTTTTTCTGCAACCAATGCAGCTGTTGTCGTGAGGACACGGACGCAATTCAGGAAGCGGGCCTTCTTCCTATAATCTGCAACCAGATTCCTCTCCACATCAGGAGCATTGATTCTGTTTCGGCTTTTATTAAAGCCCTTACGACTCACCTGTTTGCCAACTGAGATTGTAACGCACAGTCGGCCTAACTGTTATAGACCAGGCGCTATAACATTGATTATTGTGATTTTGATGATGTTTACTGCAGGTTTTGATATGTGCGGACGGTGCAACGTCCAAGCTGGCGACGCAGCTGGGCATCGTGACCACTCCGCCGTCCAGTCAGTGCAGCCGGGCTTACATTGAGGGTGGCACACACAAGTTCAAGGCAGACGGAGTCGTCTTCTGGAACGCAGAACTGCTGCCTGGTACGCTGTGTCACAAACATACTTGTCATTAGGCTTTGATGAATTTGTTAACTTATTAAAATACTTGTCATTAGACTAATTTGTATTATATTCGGTTGGGATGTTTGGTTATGCTAAATTTTGTTTAGTTTTTTCTTTTCTGCCGCATTGCCAGTTTTTTTGCCACACAGATTTGTAATAATAGTGATAATGATGACAATGTTTGTGGTTAAATGGTTGAATAATATAGCTCTTCATAGGAAACCCCTCTCAGAGTAAAGAGCATCACCTGCCGCATGGGATTGCCCAGTGTTACTTGCCACCTGACACAGGTGAACACAACCATTTTAACTCCAGTCAGACACGCCAGTTCTTGATTTACCTACCCCTGAGGGATGGTAGGCTGAGTTGACCTTGATGTTGGCTATATACTGAGATGGTTTACCTGTCCGCAGACAGTCACCCATCCAAGTAGTAATCATTTGTTAGCAACCAGACTGGGAGTTGAACCTATGACCTCGAAATCACAAGTCCAACATTCTACTGTTACACTAGCAAGCCAAGCTACCATTGTTTAATAATGGTGCTGTCATATTGGCAGTGCCATTGGACAAGTTCAGCTGGTTCATTTGATGAATGTAGGAAATCAACGTGTGAGCAAATGTCAATCTTTGAACCTTGTCTTGATCTTGTAGTACAGATTGGCCTAAATGTGTTCACCACTGCCATGCATTTTTCGAAGGTATTTAGAAAGTCACTCCACAAAAAATCTGCAACTTTTCTAAGATTTTTTTTCTGTTATTCCCAACTTAGCAGCTCAGTTATGCTCAACCTTTTCGTACTTTTATAAGTTTTTTCTTACGTTTGCATTTTTTTCTTCAGGTTATTGCAAGTTTGCTTTTTCCTAAATTTTTCGTAAATTTGGCTTACAAACGGTCAGGAATTAGGCCACTTGCCCAGAAATTCTTTCACTGTAAAATATTTCCACCATGGCATTGTTGGAGAGTATATGTTTTATTTCTACAGGTCTACATAATTGTCACTGTTGTTCATTTTTGTTTGCTGTCAGGTTATGCTGCACTGTTCAAACACCCTAATGAAGAGCTGAACTACTGCGTGTACTTGATTCCGGGAAACCCGGCGGTAATCCCAGAGGATTTGCCGCAGTGGCACGACAAGATGATGAAAGACCCGTACATTAGCAAGGCGCTCGGCGATGACTTCAAGATTGAACGCATGAAAGCCGGTCAGTAATTGACTCCCGAGGCCACTCTTTATCTTCCATCAGTTTTTGCGCTCTTTTATCTATCCATTTTTTTTCTCGCATGTATGTAACACTATGTACTGTAATTTTGTTTTAAATTTTTTTTGTAAATGGGAAATACCACTGGTTTTGGATTCTTGGAAAAGAATTTGCCAACAAGAAGCGTATTTTTTGACAGGCAAAAATTGTTGCGATGCCACGCTTTATTCTGCCATGTGTGTCACCACGTTGTTATTGGTTATTGGTTTCAATGCTGTACATTTTTACGTGTTTATTGTCTTAATAATAATATTATTATATTCAATTGGCATGACTCTCTGAGACTGTAGGTTTAATTGTACTTAAGCTAACTGTTTTATCGTTATTTCTGTCTTATCATTTGTGTAAATTTATTCCTGATTTGGTGGGAGTCCCCATATAAGCTATTTTAGCTTTTGATGTTCTTGTTGCATTTTTGGCTGACTACTAACGATCCTGCCTTGGCCACCCAATTCTGTTCAGCTGTCTGTTTTTGCTGTAATGCATGTATTGTGGCTGGATGGTACATCTTATCAGAACTGTCTGAACAGGTGAATAGTGTTGCTGCCTTGTGGTACGAAGTTGGACTGACCATTCCTTAAATTGGGGTACTAACTGCACCCAAATACTTAATTGCAAATTGCTTTCTACTAATATTTTGAGGGTGTGGCTGGAAGTTTATGTTCACAAGGTATGTAAATAAGCAAAAAATTGTGTTAACCTTTGCAGGCATTCAAACGCTGGCAATATGGCCGGCCATTCCTAGCAACAGCTGGGCTTCTTGTCTTGTGTTTGTTAATGTTGTGGCTGTGTAATTAATGCAGTCATAATGATAACAATAATGATTATGTTTGTTGGCCTGTAGCAAGCCTGCGTCTGGGTGGTGAGGCTCGTAGTTCAGATGATCATGTTGTTCTGATTGGTGATGCTGCCGGCATGATTGACCCGATGACTGGTAACTGATTAACTTAACGATTATTTATCAGCACATCACTACTGATTGACGACGTACATGGAGTGGCAGTAGAAGGGTAGAAGGCTTAGGAGTTAATCTGGTGGTGGTTATATACACTGTGTCTCAAAAAAACATCCCTGACATTTTCGACTGTAACTTGAAAAGCAATTACCAGATTTTAGTAATTTTTGGTAAGAATATTCCTGAAACAACTTGCCATCAAATGACTGTTCAGTTTCCCACCTCACCCAATGTATGCTTCTGCACTACCTAGGGAAATCAGATCAAGCGAAACTTGTGTTGAAATAAACAGAAAATCTGAAAAAAAACATTCCCAACATTATCAATCGTAACGTGCAGAAAGATTAGCGGATTTTAATAATGTTTGGCAGAAATATTTTGACACAACTGGCTATTAAATAAGTGTTTTAGTTTCCACCTCACCCAACATCTGCTTTTGCACTACCTGCGGAAATCAGACCAAGCATAATACGTGTTAAAATAAATGAATAAACGTCGATAAATTCCCTTTATTACGCGCGAAAGCAGCTATGCTTTCAGCGCATCTTAGCCATCGCAATTCTGTCCGTCTGTCCGTCCATCTGTCCGTCACATGGGTGGATCAGTAAAAAACGGTTCAAGCTAGGATCACCAAATCTTCACCATCGGCTGCCTGGAAGACTCTAGTTTCAGGAACCGTAAAGCTTTTTCGTAAACTCGAAGGAGGTCACCCCGAACGAGGTCGCTAAATTAGAGGCGGGTGGTCAAAATTTGCGATTTTTGGCCAATAACTCGCTGTATCTCAGTAACGGTGCGAGATAAGGCCTAGGTTACTATTAATCACCAATAGGAAATCGTATACTGGCTTTCATTTGGCGCCGAATTCAATGACCTTGGAT
>Ga0209367_1006327_pt1 | contig 16401 bp, 8 predicted proteins | sample WorMetLIZISLAND2_FD_187412 | JGI IMG/M metagenome (GOLD analysis project Ga0209367, IMG submission 187412) | Marine gutless worms symbiont microbial communities from Max Planck institute for Marine Microbiology, Germany - Olavius geniculatus... ... | reverse complement strand
TTTTGTCATTTCGTTTACAGTTTGATTTCTGAGTAACGCTAAGATGAATTTTCCAGAAACTTTGCATTACTGTTTGCAATACATGCAGGTATATGTTTATAAAATTATATTTGATTCGGTAAAGATTATTGCATGTTATTAAGAAATCTGCAATGTTATCACTTTTTTTAGGACACAGTGTATTTTGCCTCCTACTATATACATGTACATTGTACACCGTGTTTCAAAAAAACAGTCAAAATTGTTTATGTCGTTACTATGTCAAATTTTCACTGATATTGATAATTGTTGGCAAGACGATAAATAATAGATCACTGATAATAGATAACATAATAGACAATGTCAAAGGACAAGATGATAGAATTATGTAAGATGCACTCATTTTCCATTTCACCTAATTTATGTCACCACACTACCGTGTAAAACACAGATGCTCCAATTTTGCATAATGCTGACCTGTTGTCTACAGTAAACGTTGTGACGACTTAGTTAAGCGCACAGTAAGTGAAATGTACATAATTTGGCAGAGTTACAAATTTGTGTAACAAATTGCTTGCAAATTATCAGAGTTTATGCCCAAAGTGTGCACAGCATACACGGATACAATGGCTTAGATGCAACGCCACTGGCTGATAGCGGAATCAAAGGTTGACTGATCAAATTGCATTCATTCATCGACTAGACATGTTTTAAGCTCATCAGTCAGCTATTTTGTTGTTTGGTATTTTCAGCTTAAAATATTTAATACCACAAAATTTATAAATCACGTGGCGCCCTCTGTCGAATTAATAATGCAAAAGTGAGCAATCAAATACAAATAATCACCGCGAAATGTAACAATTTGGCGCATCTGTGTTTCACACGGTAGTGTGTTGACATAAATTAAGTTTGTGATAATTTAACAAAGTTACGAGAAAGACAATTTTGACTGTTTCTTTTGAAATTAGTTCAGTTGAGTTTTGAGTTGTACAGAACGATGTACAATTAAATTCAATTTGTCATCAGAGAAAATAGGCCGATATGTTAATAAACAACATCTCAACAACCACTCAAAAAAGGGAAACGTCTTCCATAAAACACACATAAGAACCATATAGACGAGTGATTATGTCCCCCAAATTTAGAGATTATAATCAGTACATATTGCTAGCAAAAGTTGTATCTTACCAGAGCTGGCCAGAATGGGTATTTTTTGAACTTGACCCAGATGAGGTCACCAACTGAAAACGAACTGTTGACCCAGCTGAATGACGGCAGGTCCTCATCAAAATCAGACGACGACTTCGCAAACTCTGCATTATCCCCCGACATCATTGCATCATTCTCCACATCATCAGTCCCAAGTTCATCAGACTCAGTTGCAGTCGCGTCTTCTGAGGTCAACATTCCACGAAACAGACGACCACGTTTCTTCGGAGGCAAAGTAACAGCCGACACATCGCCCCCAGCAGACGTTGGTCCGTCACTGCCTTGCAAGGCACCTGTACTGTCAGCAGAGACTGTTGCAACACTCAATGCCTGACGAGAAAGACAACGACCACGTCTCTTGAGTGAAGCCAGCTTAGAAGATGACACTTTATTCGCAGGCTCTGTTGGCTCATCTGTGACTGTACTTGCACTGGGCAATTCAGTAGCGCTTGCGTCCACAGACAAAGCACGACGAGACTGACGACCATGTTTCCTCCGGGATGAAGTGACTTCAGAACCTGATGCATCACTCGTGGCGGTTATTGGTCTATTGTCCAGCACTGTAAACATAATCGTAGCAGCCGATTCAGTGGCATTTGTCACCACGGACAAAGCTTGACGAGGCCGACGCCCACGTGTCTTGGGGGAAGTGATTTCCGAACTCGGAGCATCACCTGACGAGGTTATCAGTCCACTGTCCACCACTGTAAATGCACTCACAGTGGCTGACTCAGCAACACTTGTGTCCACAGACAATGCTCGACGAGTGTGATGACCAGGTTTCCTGGGTGAAGGTATCTGAGGAGCTAACATGTCACTCTCAAAGTTCACCATGACTCTAGTTGCGCTAGCCGACTGCTCTGAGATGTTTGGCTTCGGCGACAACGTTCGATGACGACCTCCACGCTTCTTGGGTAAAGCAACTTCAGAAGCTGTAGCACCACTTCCAGAGAATGCCGGCTGATTGCTGGCGGCTCCATCAGTGACTGTGAGGTCTGAGATATCTTTCTTTGGGGACAACGTTCGCCGACGTCCACGTTTCTTTGATAAAACTGCGGCACTATTCCCGGAGTATGGCAGTTGACTTTCAGTCGCTACAGCTGTACCAGTGGTGTCTGACAGAACCAAGATGTCTTTCTCTAGTGACAAAGTTCGTAGGCGTCCACGTTTCTTACGTGAGGTACCTTCAAACACCGTCGCCTGACCACCAGAGTCTGTTTGATTGCCTGGCACTGTACCTGCACCAGCAGTGGCCGAGGGATCAGAAACATTATTCGCTGGCAGCAATGTTCGATGACATCTATGCCTCTTTGGTAAAGCATCCACTTCAGAAGCTGTTAAATTACCTGGCCCAGCAACAGTTGGTGGCTGATTTCTGGACACGATGACATCACTGGTGGCTGACAATGAACGACGATAACGACTGTGCTGACGACTACATACTGGAGTTACTTCGTCGTATGCGACTACTTCTGTCCTGTTACCAGCCGAGCAAGGAGATCCAAGCACCTGCTCATTACTTCCAGCTGGACTACCAGGCCCTGTAGCTATGCTGTCACTGACTATCGGTTCACTCATCATTGCTAGGTTCCTGCGTCGATGTTTAGGCTTAGATGTGGAACTGTCCAGAGACATTCTTGCCCTGGTGTTTGCTGGCTTCTGACCTCTGTACACAGGCACATCAGCTCTGCAATAATTGTCTGCAGATTATATAATCTACAGGGTGGTCCAAAAAAACGGATACCCAGTTTTATTTTTGGGATAACTTCGATAATTCAGCACTGATTTTAACCATTCTTTCACTGTTACAAGCAGACATTTATGGCGCGTAAACGTGAAGTTCTTCCGCCCACCGCACCTTTATTGTGTGACCACATTACTTAGCAAAACAAACACTACTGCTAATACTGGTGTTTACTCTGCCCATATCAAACGATTTATTCTAAAAATTATTACTGGCAAACAAAGTAAACTAGAAATTTAAAGCAAAGCCCAACGTGAGTCCGCCCGGCGCCGTAAATCCGATTTGGAGAAATTAGGAAGGGGGGGAAAAAGGTTGGGGGAGAATTTCCCCGGCATCAAAGTCACGTGGCCCAAACTCAAATGCATTGGCAAACGCCGAACGCGCATTGTCGACTTAGGGTAGGTCAACATTAGCGCTTATAACTTGGTTCGTGGTGGACGGAATTTCACAAATTTTTTTTTGTTCAACGCCAAAAGGATCGCCCTCGTCCACGACGTTTAGATTATGTCGATATCTTCATCGATTTCAGAGATATTTGCGCTCAAACTCGAAAGTTATCATAAATCGCACCGATTTTTGAACGTTTTTTACCCTCCCAAATTTTAAGGGGGCAGTACCCCCAAAATTTGTACTTGCATTAACACCACAACACAGAGACACGTCAAGTGCCAAAGTTTCGTCGGGCTACACCTCCTAACTCCGAAGTTATAAGCGCTAATTTATTGCATTTTAAGCCAATGTTTGACCCCCTTTGAAAAAAGTTGTAAGGGGGGCCGCCGTCCCCGGTGGGGGGTGCGCTAGTAAGACTTGGTGATTCTCTAGCGCGTGTAAAAATTTGGGGGCGCAGCACCCCCTAGGGGCCGAAATATCGTCTTCCGAAAAATGCACTTTGGGTGGGTACGATTCAACATCGAGATCTCCAAGGTCACTGGACCAAACTTCACCGGATTTGTTTCGCCTAACGCAGGAGGAATCGCGGTAGACGGAATAAAAATCCGATTTTTAATATATTCATCCGTTTCGGAGATATTCGCCGCCGAACTTCGAAGTTGTCCGAAATCGGGCCAAATTTTGCATGTTTTTCGCCCCTGAAATTTTTTTGGGGTGTGCCCCTCAAAATTTTGGACCAGCATTATAAAATAGGGCCTATTACTGACCATCGTGCAAAATTTCACGCCGGTCAGCCCACGCATCTCAGAGATCTCGCGCTCGGAGAAAAAATAAAAAAAAACATCTGGGCTAAAACATAAGTCCTTCCGAAAACTATCGTTTTCAGGCGGACTAATAAACATAATATGACGTAACAATGACGTCACAAGACACTACTGTGAATAAGTAAGTAAGTTTAGCTATTTTATGCTACCAAATTGATATCTTTATGTGTTACCGGTTCTCAGAGACCACTGTAGCTTTGACAGTGTTTGTTTCACTAGGTAATGTGGTCACACAATACAGGTGCGGTGGGTGGAAGAACTCCACGTTTACGTGCCATAAATTTCTGCTTGTAACAGTGAAAGAATGGTTAAAATCAGTGCTGAATTACCGAAGTTATCCCAAAAATAAAACTGGGTATCCGTTTTTTTGGACCACCCTGTACTCTCAGTCTATCAACACATGGAATTTAAACTGTAGATCAGTAAGCCAATCAATCAATCAGTCAATTAATCAAAAAATTTTGTACAGCACATCCTGAACATCCCTGAATGACAGCACTTAACAATATTAAAAACACTGGTCCCAGAAGTATAACAAAATGAACAAATCCTAGGATAAAATCTAAAGTCCACAGGTAAGGCCCAACCAAATTCACGATTACACAGACGTCACATGATCTGTGCAGTTGGCAGGTTTCCGTGTAATTGAAAATTTCCGTAAAATTGCATACAATCCAAAGATTTTGGTATTTTTCCTCTATTTTTGGGCAATTTCTTTATGTTTACTTCGCAAGTTTTCAGGCATTACACATGACTGATAGTGATGATTAATAATTTGAACGTAAGACCAATCAGTAATAATGATGGTAGCAAGTAAGTTGGCCGTTAAATCTGCTTTACAATAATATGATGTGCATATATCATCATTTTTGCCTTCGATATTTCATTATAGGCACGCGTTTCAAAGAAAATTACAACAATTTTAGGCCATTTTTACCATCCGTGTAATTTCCGTGTAATTTGCATTTTTTCTCAGTGAATTTGGTTGGGCCCTATCTATAGGCAATGCACTGGAATCTAAACTTAAACAGTAGAATTTGTAGATGTTACAAAACATCGACATTGTGATATGGTGTACCAAGTGATAACTTTGGCGTACAACACTGGAGCAGCATGCAGGCTACATTGCTTAGTTACATAACATTAATAGTCTAAAATGGAGAACATAACAACTGTATTAATGAGGCATCAATAAAAGTTGCGAGTTAAAAAGTGAGTCCCCAGCTGCTGATGACAGTTCAATAGTGTGGCAACATCACAAACAGCTGATGGCAGACTGTTCAAGCCCATGCTGTGGCAAGCAGAACAAGAAATCTGAGCTCAAGAGACACGCAAGAGCCTATGGCAGTTCCTGTTTGCAGGTAATCTTGGTCTATTTCCATCAATTTTGTCGCAATTCACTCTTTTGCAGCCAAAAATTGCCAAAAAAAATCAGTTAAAATTAATATTTTGCGGGGTTATAGGTCATTCAAGGTCTTTCAAATTCATCGATGTTGATATGACTAAAAAGCTCGTCACTGGTGCTTGTTGTGATCAACAGCACGCTCATGTCTATGTGCAACCGTTTTCACGAAAGATTGGCCAACAATGGTAAAATAATGACTTTTGCAGGGGTACCACTCTTTGATGCCCTCGTGTGCAGGTTTCCTTGAACCTAGAAAATCAAGACTTAGATGGTCAAAATTTACGTTCAATGCTGAAAATTTCATACGCAGCTTGTCCTTGTCCATCTCAACTGACTTTGACACAATTCACTCTTGAGATGTGTCTCGCAGCCCGAAATTTAAAAAAATCCCTAAAAACCCCTATTTTGGCGTTCAAGGTCATCCAAGGTCATTGATTTTGGTGTCAATCGAATGCCAGTGTACGACTCCCTATTGGTGATTAACAGTAACCTAGGCCCTATCGAACACCATTTCTGAGATGACTTATTGGCCGAAAGTCGCAAATTTTCCCTACCCCCATCTCATTCATCGCCCCTGCTCAAGATGACCCCTTTCAAATGTATCGAAAAGCTTTACAGGTCCTGAAACTAGAGTCTTCCAGGCAACCAAGGGTTAAGATTTGGTGATCTTATCTCGCACCATTTTTGACTGATCCACCTATGTGATGAACAGACGGGCGGACGAACAGACAGAATTGCGATGGCTAAGATGCGCTAAAGCAGTAGCTGCTTACGCACATGAAAAAAATAAATAAAAACTGACATGCAATATAAACAGCAGCACCATACCGTGCAGCAGTGGCAAGCACCGAGGTAGTGCTGACAAGATGCGGTCGAAATGAGACTTCTTCATCGACAGCGTTTATGCTCGACAAAGTGCCATTCAAATTCTTCACAGGAGATGAAGCAGACTTCTTGGAATATTGCCCAAAAATGTCTGTTCTTGTTCCAGACAGGTAAGTGGTAACACAGCGATGAGCCTGGCTCGAGGACATAATGGCATCGGTCAAAGGAAATGTGTTGCTCGTTGTAGCAGTGGCTGGTGGAGACTGAACCACCTCTGGTGAAGTGTTGGCATTCTTTCTTCTCCTGGGATTTGGTTGAACACGAACGACACCAGATCTAGATCTAGCCGACTTCATGGTACGAGGCTGTTGATGAAAACATGGACCTTCTCTCGAAGTTGCGTGGCCATCCATCTGTCCACCAAGAGTCTGCACCGAAGACGTTACAGCAGATTTGCTTCTTCTACAGCTGCCGTGAGGTTTCACAAGTCTGCTCGTATCCGGAATGTGAAGCGTGGAAGCCTCATCCTCGGCGATGGTGGCACTGTTCTGCTGCATCGACTGTACAATTATCTCATTCTCCTCTGTCTGCTTGGCGCACTCGCGAAATATCTCCAGCAGCCGGTCGCACTGCTGACACAACTCCACTTTCAGTTGTTCAACCTCATTGACCATGGTTCTGACAGAATCATTCGGCCTGTTAATCGACGTCTGTGCAACACCAACAGACTGTTCCACAGACGTTGCAAACTGGCCATTTAACGTCGACAACTTTGCAGCGAGGTCGGTGACTTGCGCCACGATGCAAGAACACTCGGTAAACTTGCGCAGGTATACTTGTGCAGCGTCAGACATCTCTCTCATAGCACAATTCCTTGACAGCACTTTGCGACCTAACCGCAACAAAAATCAAAATACCAACTGCGCATGTGCTTTGTGCTAGAGAGAATAAGCCAGATATCAGCATAAAATCGGCATCGTTTCATAAATTCAAAATGGCAGATTATCGCGAAACTGTAGTCTGTCATCCATAACATGCATAATGCCATGAGGTATGTAATTCGCACAATAAATTTGAGCTAATGCTCACGAGACGCTCGAAAGCCTATAGCAGTTCCTCTTTGCAAACTGATCATCTTACCTCACCAGTGTCATCATCTCCACTCTTGTCTACCATCATTTATCATTCTTCCTTTCCAATCTCAAACACTTTTCACCTTGTCAAATCATATTCTCCATAAAACATCTGACACCTATTTAAACTGATTTTGCGGATATATAGACATATTTAAGGTTATTCTCGTTTCAGTTTTTTCTTGCAATGGCTATTTCTCTTTTTAAAGTATTTTTTAAAGCTTTTTTTAAATTCCAGGTTTTTACCTCTATCATAACCACCTGTTTCTGTATATATTCCTTTTCATATGACAATATTTTCATTTCGCTTTCTCTTATCTCAGTTTCATTCAGAACAATTTTAATTCATTTTGGTTTTGGGTCTAAAAACTGGCAGTCTTCCTGTCAGTTGTCAACGCAAATCTTTGTATGTCGTTATGGATCGTATCCAGGTGAATGCATTGTTACGTGCGATTTATAATCTGAATGGCACAAACTTGCACCACATATATTTCGTTTCTTAACACTCCATGTGAATGAATGCAAAAATAAATGCCTGACCCATGTGTATAGAAAAGATTATCAGCAATTAGAAAAAAAAACAGTGTAATTACACAACCAGTGTTAGCAATGACCATGGACGACTTTACGACCTGACGATTAGGCATGGCGCTGCAGATACGAGGTTCTTGCCCGACAACTTTACTGGTCCACTGATATACGAGGTTTTTGAACAGCCAAATTGAGCAATTAAAATTAAATAAAATAGCTTCATCTTTTTATGGGACATGTGTCTACATGTTAAGAATATATTTTTGCAAAAAGTGATTTTGGCAAAAAATGTTACAATGTTTTGTCCCGACAGTGACGATATGTGACTTCCTACTATTAGTGATTAACTGTAACCTTGGCAAAGTCAGAGTTCAACATAAAAAAATCCAACAGCCAAAAACAGGGTTGTCATTTAACCCGGGTAAAACTGGTTTTGTCCAGCCCAGTGGGTGAAACTCGGTTTAAACTGACATAAGTGGACAAAATTGGGTAAAACTTACATTAGGTTTCTCGACTTCTGTTGCTGGCTATAATACACAATGGGCAACTTCACTTTTTGACTTGGACTTTCGCTGAGCCTGAACTTCGGTCTAAGTACCTACTTAAGCCAAAAAGTGATTTCGCTGAGCAAAAACATGGCGACTAGCACGGATAGTTTAGTAAATAAAAACAGTGTGGTACCAAAAATAAATGCCGTATTGGCTCCACGATGACATAAGACGCTAAGTAATTACGTCATTAGTGTGCGCGGCGCAATTAAATAAGCAAGTTCAAGCGTAACTGGTTGATTTATTTCCTGTTAGGTTTACCAGTTATCGACCATTTTTAATTGTTTAGTTGAACTTTGGTCTAAGTACAGACTTTAGCGTTCAGCTTTAGCTTTGGCTCAGCGAAAAAGCTCAGCGAAAGTCTTAAGTCAAAAAGTGAAGTCGCCCAATGTAGTGCATTGTATTTAGGAGCTTGGCTGCTGGGTGGGGTAGATGTGGTTGCTAAAGCTGTAAAAATTTGGGAAATAATTTACACCCGGGGCGTACAGTGCCACAGGTGATATCAGCTTTGATCAAAGCTGATAACACCCATGGTGCAGCGAGAAGAGCCGGCGAGAAGTCGTGGCGCCGCACATCTCGTCTATTATTGTGTGGCTGATGGTTAACTGACCAACAATTTCAGGCCCAGTTTTGCTTGGGAGGTAACATGCAGGCCCAACACAGTGGTTCACCGATCAATGACTCATTGGGTGTTCCCTGCAAGTCAGACGAAGACACCATGAGAGGTTGGTCAGAACACTACGAGGCCGCTTTGAACCACCCTCGCAGTCCACCAGACGCTAGCATCCCAGTTGACGCTCCCAGTCCAGATGAAGTCGAGTGCACCATATGGAGACTGAGGAACGGCCGTGCCGTGGAGGCTGACGATATTCTACCCGAGTTGTTAAAATGTGCCATCGATCCGGTCAGCAGAGTTTTACATGGTCTATTCTGCACTGTCTAGAAGTTAGGGAAGGTGCCGGCAGAGTGGAAGAAAGATACTGTGCTTTCACTATACAAAAGAAAAGGATCACGGTCCGAGTGCAGCAGTTACAGACCAATCATCCTTCTGTCGGTCCCAGGCAAAGTATTTGCACATGTCCTCCTCGCCAGACTTGACCCCCTGATTCAGAAGCATCGTCGGCCTCACCATCCAGATTTACCCGTTGTCGTTCTACACTGGATGCAATCTTGGCATTGTGTTTGTTGGCGGAAATCTACAGAGAGTTCCAACAGCCGCTGCATGTCGCATTTGTGGATTTGAAAGCGGCGTTTGATTCCGTAGACAGGAACGTGCTCTGGAAGGCCATGCATGGGGTTGGTGTTCCCTCGGTACTCATGAACCTGATCATCTACCTGCACACTGCAACATCCACTAGAGTGCGCCGAGCAGGCCGCCTCTCCGAGCCATTCACGACGACCTCCAGTGTAAGGCTCCCGTCCTGTTTTGCCGAGCAATGGACCATATTATGGATCGCGTCAGTCATAAAGTCGGCATCCAAGTTGGCCAGCTCACTTTCACGGACATTGAATATGCTGACAACGTCGCTCTGCTTGTTGACAAGGAGGAAAGCTTCTGCACCGCTCTTGCAGCAGTGGATGAAGAAGCTTCCAAGTTTGGTCTTCGGGTCTCTTGGACCAAGACAAAGCTGCAGAATCTTGGTTCAGCATTGATGCCATCACCAATAATAGTGGATGGTAACAGTGTTGATTCAGTAGCAGAGTTCACATGGCTTGGGCAGCATACAGTCAAGTTCCAGCAAATCCGGACCGGAATACATTTGGCACATTCGACTTGCGGCTAGTGCAATGAAAAGACTCGACTGTATCTGGAGTCAGAGCAAGCTTAGTATTGCCACAAAGCTCAGAATATATTCCACGTGTGTGTTATCCATACCACTCTACGGCTCCGAGACCTGGACTCTCACACAAGCTGATTCGAAAAGACCAGATTGCTTCCATCAACGGTGCTAATTACACATCTTGCACATCAGCTGGTACGATTTTGTGTCTGACGATGAGGTTTTGCATCGTTCTGGCCTGTTCAACATCTCCTACATCGTCCGTAAACGAAGACTGGGTCTCTTTGGTCATGTCGCTAGACTTCAAAGTGATGCACCGGCAAACCAAATCCTCCGAATTTGTACCAAAACGAGGGACGGTGGCCTTCGCAGGAGTGGAGACGCACCAGTGATCGTCCACCCACCACCTGGATCCACTAGATCTGCCATGACACGGGTGTTACAGCGACGGTGGCACTGGAGCTAGCAGAGGATAAACCATTCTGGCGAAAGATCGCAACGTCGGGATGCTTTGGCTGATCATTTCGCGTCTGATGATGATGATTTTGTCTTCACGACCGGTCAAGCTGTTAACCGGTTAACCGTTAACAACCCTATTTACCATGCATGCACGCTGTCCAGATCATTCATGGGTGCCTTGAGTCTGTCTCATCCACCCGCTCTCTCTCTTTCAGCAATGCGCCATCTCCTGCTGACTTATGAAGTTTGTGTTTAGCGACACTGAGCTGTGAGCGGTGAACTGAGTGGCAAGGTGCCCGGCGGGCACGTTATCACTGGACTACGGTTAATGAGTTAACTGGTTTTTTCACTGCATTTAACCGGTCAAAATTAATATTCAATGTTAACAACCCTAATTGGAATACATGCAAACTCGTGTTTACTAGAACCCGTAAATGGGTACTTGTACTCGTACTTGTGTTTCTGTGAACATGGCTTTAGTCTCTGTGACCGTCACTGGAACCTAGCCAAATTCCATTTTGGATTTATCTTCTGCCAGGAAGGCCTTCAGCAACGCTTGCTGTCTGTCTGCAGTAAGACTTTGCTACTGACATAGCTGGTGACTATATATCAGCTGCTGGTGCTGTATCTAATTGTCGCCCATCTTGCAAGCCTCACCAGCCCTAGCATGCACAGTTTAGCATGACTCCCTAATGATGCCTGTGCGACTTGACAGTGCGAGTGTGACAGACATGTAAGCATCAGTGACTGACATGGCCAGGCGGACAGCATGACACAAGGTATACTTGCATATCGCTAAAATCTTCTTTCCTTCTGAGTATTGTCAAATTTCAACAAGTTAGACTCCTATCCAGTGCCTGCAGTGCAGGTATGCTAGCAGTGGTGAGTGCATAGTGAAAGAATGTCTCTGACGTTTTTTTGCGTGAACAATTCGGTACTTACAGAAAAAAATTCAATGATTTTCATAATTTATAACCATCAAATCGAGCTTATATTTAACAGAGATTGAATGAACAAAAATAATGGCTGTAAACTTACTTCGTTAATCTTCTGATGACTATTTTAGGTATGTTTGTGGTTAAAATAGACAATTTTTGAGATGTTAACACGTTTACACGTTGGTCTGTCCGCAAGTCTACATGTCCACACTTTACCACAGCCCCTGTGCCCATGTTGTCAGGAAAACAACCATACCTTGGCATTTGATAACTAACAGATATACTGCAAAAAAATCAGTGCAAAAAAATCGGAGCAAAAAACTAACAGTTTACAAAGCTATGTAAGGGCACACTTACATACCTTCGTAAACTGTCAAAGTTTTTAGTCCACCCGGAAGCGATAGCTTGCGGAGCAGACTTAAGTTTTAACCCAGATGTTTTTTTTATTTCTTTCTTTCAATGCAAGATCTCCAAGATGCGTTGGCCGACCAGCGTGAAATTTTGCACGATGGTGAGTACTAGGCCCAATTTTATAATGCCGGTCAAAAATTTTGGGAGGCACACCCCAAAAAAATTTCAGGGGCCAAAAACATGCAAAATTTAGCCTGATTTCGCACGACTTTGAAGTTCGGCGGCGAATATCACCGAAACGAATGAAGATATTCAAAATCTGTTAGTTATTCCTTCGACACCGGTTCCTCCCGCATTAGGCGAAACAAGTCCGGTGAAGATTGGTCCAGTAACCTTGGAGATTTAGATGTGGAATTGTACCCACCAAAAGCGCATTTTTCGTAAGACCATATTTCGGCCTCTAGGGGTGCTGTGCCCCCAAATTTTTACACGAGCTAGAGAATGACCAAGTCTTACTAGCACACCCCCCATTGGGGACGGGGGCCCCTTACAACTTTTTTCAAGGGGGAGTCAAAATTTGGCTTAAAATGCAATAAAGGAGCGCTTATAACTTTGAAGTTAGGGGGTGTAGCCTGACGAAACTTTGGCACTTGACGTGTCTCTAGGTTGGGGTGTTAACGCAAGTACATTTGGGGGCACCACCCCCCTTAAAATTTGGGAGGGCAAAAAACGTCCAAAATTTAGTATGTTTCACGACAACTTTCGAGTTTGAGTGCAAATATCTCTGGAATCGATGAAGATAGCGACAAAATCTAAATGGCGTTGACGAGAGCGATCTTTTGGGCGTTGAACAAAAAATTTTTTGTTAAATTACGTCCACCACGAACAAAGTTATAAGCGCTCATGTTGACCTACTCTAAGTCGACAATGCGCGTTCGGGCCGTTCGGCGTATGCCAATGCATTTGAGTTCGGGCCACGTGACTTTGATGCCGGGGAAAATTTACCCCCCCCCCGCTAATTTCCCCCAATTGGACTTAAAGCGCTGGGTGGACTCACGTTGGGCTTTGCCCCAAATTTCTAGTTTGCTCGAATTTTTGCTGTTTCTTAGTCGACTTTTTCAAAATTTTTGGTATTTGATTTTATGACAATGAATTTATTTACTGTTTTCAGAATACCTCCAGGAGGTTGGTACAAGGAAAAAATTATGTGTGATGTAACAATGTCTGCTGCAGCCAATTTTTTCTTTGAATGAGAACGGTTAGTTGCCATGGCAACAGGGGTCGTCATGGAGAAATTTTAATGCCACCATCGGATAGCCTGGGCCCGAAAATAGGGGAGTAGGTGCAAACAGCGCGCAATTATCTTTTACGGGGACCGAGTTATACCGCTTTGAAATCTCCATTGGCTGTAATACAAAATTTTGCAACTATTGAATTGTTGCTATGGCAACAGGGGTTGGTAGCGGGTACATTTAAATGACACCATTAGATTGCCTGACACCAAAAATAGCGGGGTTGATAAAAACAGCGCACAACTATCTTTTACATGGACCGAGTTATACCACATTGAAGTCCCCATAGGCCATAATGCAAATTTTTACAAAAAATTTGAGCTAATGCTCACGAGATGCGCGAAAGCCTATAGTAGTTCCGGTTCAGTAGTTTAGGTGATAATTGGGATGTTCACGCTAAGTTAATATACAAATACCAAATTCTCTATCTGAATCGCATAACAATAAATCTAAAAAAAAATCCATAAAACCCACTTTTTGGGCGTTCAAGGTCATTCATGGTCACTGAATTCAGCGCCAATCGAAAGCCAGTGTACGACTCCCTATTAGTTATTAATAGTAACCTAGGTCCTATCTCGCACCGTTACTGGGTAACAGCGACTTATTGGCTAAAAATCGCAAATTTTGCTTACCTCTCTCATTTAGTGTCCTCGTTCGGAGTGACACACTTCGAATTTATGGAAAAGCTTTACGGTTCCTGAAACTAGAGTCTTCCAGGCAGCTGACGGTGAAGATTTGGTGATTCTAGCTTGCACCGCTTTTGACTGATCCATCCGTGACAGACAGACGGACAGACAGACAGACGGACGGACGGACAGAATTGCGATGGCTAAGACGTGCTGAAAGCAGTAGCTGCTTTCGTGCATAAAAAATTGGGGCATAAAAGGGGTAAATTTTAAGAATTTTAATCAAAACCATATGAAGAATGTGTCCGGCCTCAGGACGCTTTGTTTGAGCCATTAGCGGCGTTTGTGGGTCCAACGTGCAAACCTGTAGCCGTGTGCAAGGGAAAAAATAGATGCCTAACGGCAAATTTTGCGCATGCACAGCCACGCCCCTTTTGAACCGATTGTAACCAAATTTTGCATGTGGAGTCGGGTGGTCGACGTGATGGGTAGTGTGTAGTTTACTGGGCACCACAGGAATACATTGCGCCTATTATTTTACATATATACCGTATAACTACCAATAGGGTTAGGGTTAGGGTTTAGGGTTAGGTGTAGCCTTGTTATACACGGCTCAGATTTCAGATATGAATGCAGCTTATAACTAGACTAGGTTAGGTGTATTCCTATGGCGCCCAGTAAACTTCACTCGTCCCGATGTGATCACTGATGCCAAGTTTTATGGAAATCGGTTAAGGGATTTCGCAGTTCAATAATTCTAGCGGTAGATCGGCGATCTTGCTGTTAGCACTGGAAAATTGCTAGAGGTAGATTGGGTAGGCACATTATTAGGTATATGGTAGAACTTATGTTTCTGGTAGTCATAGGACCATGCCACGACACTTTCACGTATTTAAATCAGCTTATTCAGTATTATATCAGTGTCCATCTCAAGCCATATCTGTTTATTTGTAGCACAGACTTTAAAATATATTGTTTTTGAATAAATTTGGTAATTGATAACAAAGTGACTGATATTTCAGTTCCAACCACAGTCTTAGCAAAGCAGTGAAGAAGAAATGTGGCTGCATTCTTACATTAACAACGAGATTAATGTAATTAAGTAAATGGCGATCTACCGCTAGTAATTTTCTGCTCTCTAGTGCGAGATCGCCGATCTATCCCTAGCACTAGTTACATAAACCCCCAACGCCATTTCCTATACTTCGCCCTTACAACAGTGCGGCAGTGCCAGCACTACCGTGCTGCACTGTGATATTATATAATAGATTCATTCATTCATGCAGCAAAATACCGATAAACAGCTAAACTTACAACAATCAAGTAACAAACAAAAAATGAAAAATTGAAAACGAACACGAGTACAAAGAATATTTATCAAAAAAAAACAACCGATTACATAACGGGCGAGTTCATAAACTCGCACCGGGTATCAAAACTTTAAAAGTCCAATTTTTGGGTTTTCATTCTGCTGTCGTGTGCGATAGCTAGCAGGAAGCTTTGTGTTTTGCGACTGGTGGTTTTTATGTTTCTAATGTTTCTGGTGGTTCTTTTTAAGTTTTTACCTTTTTCCAGATTAGCAACTGTCTATTGGGAATACCAAATCAACTACCTGAGCTAAGCCTGATTCCGATAACGGGATCCCGGGATCACAAATTCACAAATTAGGCCTACTTAAGCCCGGATATAGGATACTAATCTCGGGACTGCAATGACTACTACCACGTGGTAACCAGTTTTTGAAAATTTAACAGCATTTTAGCTTGAACATTTTTAATGCTGAAAAATCTGTAGACGATCATGTTAAAAAGTTTATAACTTCGTCGTTTTTCAACAGAATTACATTTTACTCGGCAGTTAAATGTAGAAGGTTTTAGTAAAGAAAGCTGTGAAATTTCAAATTAAAATTATAAACGGTTGCTGAGAAAACAGTGAAAAACTTTAGGGGGATACTTTTTCGCCACACCCTGTAGACGAGCCAATAGCGATAAACTAACCACTTTTTAGGGGGTAGGCTACCCCTATTTGATGCCCGCCCGGGCAGGCCTCCTTTAATCTAGGGGGTTGGGACTTAGACTGCTCAAATCAACGTTTAATGCTCAAAGTTTTATACAGAGACTGGCTTGGTCTATCTGCATCCATTTCATCGCAATCGAGTTTTGAAATGTGCACTGCAGCCAGAAATTGCGAAACAATATTAAAACCCCTATTTTTGGGGTTCAAGTTTGTTCAAAGTCATCGGTGTTGACAAATCTAAAAAGTCCGTTACAGTGCTTGTTATGATAAGCAGCATGTCTATCTGCAACCGTCTACACACCAGACGAGCCAATAGAGGCAAAATAACGTCTTTGAGGGGGGGGGGGGAC
>Ga0209367_1006326_pt1 | contig 16402 bp, 13 predicted proteins | sample WorMetLIZISLAND2_FD_187412 | JGI IMG/M metagenome (GOLD analysis project Ga0209367, IMG submission 187412) | Marine gutless worms symbiont microbial communities from Max Planck institute for Marine Microbiology, Germany - Olavius geniculatus... ... | reverse complement strand
ATTTGGGATAAAATACAACACCTTTATTACAGTCATGCCGAAGTGCACTCAATAATAGTATTGTGGTGTCCTTGTGAATGATACAGACTTGTGTCGCAGTCGCAGATATATATATATATATATATATATATATATATATATGAAATTAATGTGTGATTTCAAACAAAATGTGTCATTACGTTACGAGAAACATTCTAATCTATCAGTGCCCCCGCTGACGTCATGACCCTAGCCCATATAGGTCATGAATATTAATGGCCTAGCCGACGACGTCATCATTCTAGGCTAGGCTAGGCCATTGATATTCATGATGTCTATAGGCCAAACTCATGACGTCACCAGGGGCCATCATGGCAGCACGTTTTCTACGTTGTTTTCGTAGATTGTCGACTTCAAAGGTAAATTTTTCCGTGCTGACAAAACGCTGGGCGCCAATATTACTGTCAAAGTTATCAGAAAATGCTGCACTTTCAGGAAAATGGATAAAATGTATATGTTGATTTTGGTGTCCATTGACCTTTAATGCGATGACATTATGGCCTAATAAGATCTGCACTGATGGCACACCTGTGCATATTTCCAAGTCGTAATTACATGTCATTTCTTTGTGGTTTATGTTCAGATGAGTCGATGCTTCCCTGTCTGCTGCTGCTGATGTATCGCATGATTGACAGCCATAGACTGTACTGCTGCAGCGGCAATGTAGCCGAGGATGAGGGAGTCAGTTGCCGTGGCAACCAGTTGCCTCGTCTCTTTGACGTCATCGTCAACATCTTAACAAAGAGACCGGCAACTGACCAGGTGCTAGAAATGTTCTGTTACTCTGAAACAGTTGTTACAGTTCATTCAGTTTTTTATTACTGCCATAAGAAGGAGTCTGCTTCATATGAAATAATTCTGAAAGTATTTCGACTTAAAGGTTTTTCTGAAGTGGTAACGCATGGTCGGTGTAAACATAGATTTGATTAGATTTTGGCGGTGATCTGGATCACGGTCTGGCACCAAAGTTCTTGGATCTCATCTGGAGCCAGAGGTTTATTACAGAATTTTTTGTTCACCACGTCAGTTTCTATAGACCACCTGCCATTCTTCATTTTTACAGTGAGTGACTTGTCTAACATGTGTATAGATTGTATTGTGAATGAATGAATCAGAGTAGAACAGTCTCCAGACTCGAAAGTGCTTTCTAATTGAGTCAGTTTGATTATATTTGGTTTGATATCGATTGAAAAAGCCCAATGTTGATCAGCTCGTAAAGCTGATGAGGTTCTATTGAATTGTTACTGATTTGAAAGGCCCATTGTTGATTATTGTCCCCATCAAGCTGTTAGTGTGTTGTTGCATCAAGATGGTGAATGAAGCGCGTCAGCCGCTGAGTGATATCATCGAGTTGTACTGTCGCAGTATCTCAGAGTCGCAGATCACCGACTCTGTCGACTTTCTGCCGACAGTTGCTGCCGGTGTCGTCACTAGTCTCATACAGGCTCTTCAGCAGGCAAGTCTATGCCTACTGGACTGTGCTGCTTTCTGTCTGTGATTGCATTTTTGTCATCAAGGCATTGTGGCAGGTGGCAGTTGCCCCATCCCCTTTAAATATTATCATGTCAGCATTTTTTTCCATGAGTACAAAATTTGGTGCTGAAAAAACACAGTTTTGAGATAATTTATAGACAAAAGTGAACTTTTCAGGTTCCATAATGTCCTCTGTTGAAAACTTACAGCTGTCTGTCGGAAAATTGCACATTTCCACGCTTTATTGGTCGGACTGACAGTACTGTCTCTGCTCGCTGATGAAGGGACTTTTTTGCTCAAATTCTGATCTGGTACCGCAATGTCAGGTCTCATGATTTCAGCACCCCTTGCAGTTTTGTGATATAAAGTTTACAGCAGTATTATCGAACTGTACTTTTTGTGGCTTTTTAGGACTGCAATTTCGATGCTTGTTCGACCGTTCAGCAATTGCCCAAGTTGGCTTCACTTCTGCTTAGCATACTTCTGAAAAAATCGACCACAGCTTCGTATGTCTGAATTTTTGAATTATTTTTTCTTGCACATTGTTTCCATTACTTTAACTTTATTTCTGCTTCCACACTTTGCAGTGGTATGTCTGCTGATATAGTAATTTAAGCAGTTGCTTACTGAATCTTTGTTAACAGTTTTGAAGTGGTGTAGTGCTTGTTCACGTAGTTAGCTGTTAAGCCAGCAGTTTTTTCTGATTTGTTTATTCTCAAAATAGCGTGGGTTTCAGCATTCAGTTTTTGTAGCGAAAACTAGGAGACACTTATTTATTGGCTGATATTTTAAAATCTTCAGTCTATATTATTTCTTCAGTGCAAATTTTATTTCCTACATTCTGAATAATTTGCAGTGTACAGGTAGCTACAACACAGCTCTTCATAGCTTCTACCAATGTATAAGCATTATTTAAACTCTTAGAATTGTTATTATCATTCAGATATTGTAATTATTAGTAGTTAATTAGCTAGTTAATGTCTTCAGGTTGTTTTTGTCGGAGTTTGAGACGATATGTCAGTCAAGTGTTGTCAGTGCTGTTGGCGGATTTGCTGCCTGCGTTCACATTATAAACGCTATCCGCACTGGTTTGGTTTTTTTTCAGATTTAATCATTTATTTGTTATCAAAAAGTTATTTTTGCAGAGTTAGGATGTGGTATCATCTAGACCACAAAATTTCGATTTTTTTCACACTGCTACAACAGCTTTTGCTGTAGATATTTTTGGTTGGAAATTGCTTAAACAGGTTTTTAAAAATTGGATGCTTTGCTGTTGCCCAAAATAGCATCTAAGTACCAAAGGATATAAGAAAAATTAGCTACCTCTGAGTTAGAGTTGCCTATTTTTAGTTGTCAGATTGCCAGAGTTTAAATTCAGTTAAGATGAAATTTACTTTATTTTTTTTAATGAGATTACTTATTCTGTTTGAAATTCTAAAATGTTTGCAGTTTCTTGTTGCCACAATAAAAAATATTATCATGTGGGTCTGTTGGAAAGATTCAGAATTACGTACACTTTTGCATTCCTGTCAAAGGCCTGGGACCCGGGTGTTGATTGATTAGTTAAAGTGTATTCAACGTTAATGCTGGCTAGCTAGTGTTATTTCAGTAGCAGTTTGTATTACAAAGTTGGTGTGTGGTTGCAGAAAGGTACTGCGGCATTGCTGCAGTGAGGCGCTGCTTGGATGAGCTGCAAAAACGAGAAACTTCATTGATGCTGCCTGCTGATGAATCCGATGATTCACCCAACAGGTAAATGGTTTGTCATTTGCCACATGATTCGCCCGAGAGATAAATGATTTACTGCCGTCATAAGCGCATGAATCTGATTGGTCACTCCACAGGTTCATTGCCATTATAAATCGATGAATCCAATGATTCGTTCAAGAATCAAATGATTTTTCTTCATCAGCAGTGTCATAATTTTATCAGCAGGAGTTTTGAGGGCCGCTGCTTCAGAACAGCAGGACGTTATCTTCCCTCTGTAATTGGTTCGCATGTTCAACGGTTTTACTTAGTATAATTTTGCATTTTGGTATTTTGCATCTTGGCACGTATTGGTGCTATTGGTCATTAACTGTCATATCTTGGCAGACTCAACATGTGAAGGACGTTCTGTCAAAACTGTTATTGTGCTTCAGAAAAGCTCTGTTATGCATCAAATAGGCAATGCATGATGTTAAAAACAAATGTTTAGCATCGACATCATTTTTTGATTGTTTCAGTTTAACGAGCTGCATGGAACATTTGGATTATGTCGGTTGTAGCACTAGCGCGTTCTGTGAATATGTGGTTAGCAATGCGGTTCGGATCGGTGATCGATCATTTGCAGTCACCAGCCCACGAGTTCGGAACTGTTTGCCAGCTGCAGTGTGAGCTCTAGAGTACTGCAAACAGTTTAGAACACATTTGCGGCCCCTATTGGCTTTGCTTTTAGGTGCCTTTATAAGTTGGTTTTATAATGATAATTATTATTGTGTATTGGATCTGCGTGCAGCATTCTACTGACAAACGCCCGCAGCCTTCTGTCGTCATGCTGCGGTCAGGCCGGACTGACAGCCACAAGCTCGGCCAATACTTCCCATCATGCAACTGGAACCCGTGCAACGCAAGCTTGACTTGAGCTTCAGTGGTCGTGTTCTCGAAATGCTTCACCCATGCTCACTCGACCGTACTGGATGCATTTCACAACTGGATGTAATTTTGTCCACTAGCTGCGATGTATTTTTACTGTAGAATTTGTTGCACATAGCAAGAAGATATTATCACCGTCGGGTTGAGTGTTGAAGTATCATTTCTTCATCGCTGCCACTAACGGTGGATCTGATGTGAATGTTTTGTTAAATAAATATTGTCACCATTTTGTGGACAGTCGGAGAAATTACCTTATACATATGTCTGTTTAGTTACAGTTGCTAGTAAATATCATTGTATGCTGTGGTCATATATGCAGCTCATTGGTCAGATACAGTTTGCCCGTGATGTTTCAGGAATGGATTTCGTTGAATATTGAAACCAGTCTGATAATGTACGTATGCCTAACTCCAACAAACAACATCTGATTCTGACAAAATTCTACACTAACAACGCACTATGTATTGCTAATGCACTTGTTGAATTTTGGTTAAATCTCTCAAAGGAAACAATAGTTACAGTGTCTTTTGTGAGGTCAACCTAAAAGACTTCAGTTCCAGGTTTTTGCGGATGACGTTTGTATGCTTTTATGCTGCCTTTGATTTGCCATTACCATTTATCACTGTTGGATTGCACCGTGTTTGAGTGTTAAATTGCTCAGTGTTTAGAAGTTTTTTTGTAGTTTTTCAGTTTTAGAATATACAGTATATTCTTGTATTCTGACTTAAGTGTGAATGAAGTTTTTGGACATATCATCAAAAACAATTTCTTTGGCACTGTAGAAATTAACAATTATCATTGATTAAAAAACTCTACTTGATTAAAATTGTATTAAAATTTTGAACTTTTTAGCAGCCACGAGCAACGTCTGTCATCTAATTTTATGTCATCATCTAGGACATGTCATCAGTCTGCACTTTGTACTTTTTGATTTTGCTTTAGTTTGCAAAAGATAACAACAACCCCAGTCACATTCTGCAGTTTTCGGTGGTCTGTCTCAATTACAAAAATGAATTCAAATTAATGGATTAATTTTTGGAAATTAATTGATTGAAACCTTTTTTGTCGGTTGCAGCCTCAAATGTTTTGTCACCAGATGTGTTCTTATAAAGCTGAAAGTGCGCCATATCCCGTTTTGGCTATGCTTCCAGCCTAGACTCGTTGGAGCAGCTTACAGCGTCCTGGAGCCCCCTAGTTGAATCATATCAGTGAATGGGGGGACACTCCTCATTTCCTTCCATTCCCTCGACGTATTTGGCGACTTCAACCCACTAGGAGCTTAAAATATTCCCCCAGACCTTTCAAGTTGGATGGGGAGGGAGCACCGTCAACGTCCTTGGCAACTTCATCTTGCCGCATTTGGTGACTCATTTCTTATGACAAGATCCTTATTTTATCAGTTTGCATATGTTTAAAAGTTACCTATTTACTGTGGCTGTCACTGGTGATGTGGTCTGGTCGGAGATTTTTTCAGTGTTATCTTGTATCGTTTGGATGTTTGTGTACTGCTTCATTCGCGGTTCTGTTGTTTACGTTAACTTGCATTCATCACCTGTGCTGCTTTGCACCAATACACCATACTGTACACTGTGTTTCAAAAAAAATCTAAATTGTTTTTCTCACAACTTTGTTGAATTTTTACCAACTTTGATAATTTTTGGCACAAAGATGGCCAAGACAATAGAATTATGTAAGGTAGACTTATTTTCCACCTCACTTAATTTATGTCAACACACTACCATGTGAAACACAGATGCGCCAAATTGTTACATTTTGCTGTGATTATTTGTATCCAATTGCTCACCTTTGCATCATCAGTTCAACAGAGGGCGCCACGTGATTTATTAATTTTGTGGTATTAAATATTTTAAGGTGAAAATAGCTGACTGATGAGCTTAAAACATGTCTAATCGATGAGTGAATGCAGTTTGATCAGTCAACCTTTGATTCCGCTATCAGCCAGTGGCGTTGCATCTAAGCCATTGTGTCCGTGTATGCTGGGCACACTTTGGGCATAAACTCTGATAATTTGCAAGTGAGTTGTTATACAAACTTGCAATTCTGCCAAATGATGTACATTTCACTTACTGTGTGCTTAATTAAATCATTACAACGTTTACTGGAGACAACAGCTCAGCGTTATGCAAAATTGGAGCATCCGTGTTTCACACGGTAGTGCGTTGACATAAATTACACTGTAGGTGAAATGGAAAATGAGCGCATCTCACATAATTCTATCGTCTTGGCCATCTTTATGCCAAAAATTACCAAAATCGGTGAAAATTAGACATAGTTATGACAAAAAACAATTTTGACTGTTTTTTTTTCATAACTATTTTTGAAACACGGTGTATATGTTATTTTATCTAACTTTGAAGTAGATTTGTTTTTCTTTATTTTGTTTAATTAATAAAAAAGGCATGAAACCTTACAAATTAATGTTGTTTTTTGTTACTACTGAACAACTCTCAACATTATGTTCACTGTCGATCATTATAGAATACTGCACTTATTTCATTCAAACAGCAACATCTATCAACAAATACCGATACTGAAAGTGTATATTTAATTTATTTACAAGCACAGTTAATTATTGCACACCCGTTACAGTGTTATATCCTGTGAAATCTGAAGAAACTAGACACACCGGTACACGTAGTAAATACAATGCATAACAGGCTTAATATATCTCTTGACGCTTTGATTTGATTCTAGACAATACATGCATAAATACTAATATGCTAAACGGTAGCAGAATAATGCTGGTGTACCCTATGCACTTGACTGGTAGCGCAGAAAACTTAACAACAACCGACAGTTGTCATTAACTATTCCTGTGATATCAGTATCATATCAGATAGGCACGTGTTTCGAATGGTTTTCTGCATGTAAGATTGTCAGTGGTGTTATGCCCGCGTCCCCAAATTTTAGCTTGTTGGAAAATATTCTTGCAAACGCTAATAAAAGAGTTCAGGGACAGAATTGAAAATGTGTGCACGCGTGCTTTCTCTGTCGGAGATTTTCGGCTGTCTGTCGGAAGATTACAACTTGTTGTCCCCGCCCGACGCCGCTGACGATTGTCGTGCAGTAAACAACAAATGACGCTACACGATAGCAGACATGAATAGATGCAGGCCTACCACTCCTCCCGTAAGAAGTTCTTGACACCTAAAATTACCAGATTTTTCCCGGAAATTTTGCTAGATTGAAAAATGTGTAATAGATCGGAGAATCTGTCAGCATTCCGAGACAATTTTCCAAGGTTTTAACACCGTTTTTATACACTTGTTGTACTTACTGGATCAGCTAATTGGAAATGTCCTGAATTCTGAGGGTTTTTGGTACCCTGAAAAACGTGGGGAAAAGTTTGTGGAGTGGGAGGCCTGTTGATCCCATAGATGTAAAAACGATCGAAAAAATACACGTTAAAATGTGGCAAAAATTAAAAAAACGTTGATAAAAACGTTAGCCTTAATATGTTCAACTTCTTGCCTAAAACCTAGTGATCTAAATGCAGTATATCTAGAACTAAAGAATTAGAAAAAATTTCATTTAATTTTTATTTAACTATGTGGTCATAAGACAAAGTATCACTAAACTAAGTAAGTAAATTACCATCACCCTAAATTATTAATTCGTTCAGTGGCTTTAAAAGTGCTTATTCACGTTCTTGGTGAAATTTGCAAATTTCGTTAAACCTTTTTAAATAACAGAATTTGAGAAAATAAAAAAGTTAATAAACGTGGCAAGAATAAAAAACGTGAAAGAGAACGTTTTTACATTTATGGTTGATCGTATTGCCTACTGCAGTACTGATGACTACTGATTACTAATCACAGATCATCATATAATACAACTACAATGTCACTGGGACATACCTGAGCACCGTCATAAATTATGGCGAATAAATAATTAACGTGTGTGGCACACTGACTGTTTCAGTTAAAGCGCAGCAACAGCTAAGCATAGGCCTACAGGACTACTGGTGTGCCGAAATAACAAAAAAACGACGCATAGTCCTAAACTATTTGCAGCAAATGCTGAATTCGTTTTGCTGCTAAAACTGAGCTCCATTGCGGTGAAATGGTAGGCATTTTTCATGTTGTCAAAAAGCAATCGGAGATTGATGTTCCATATCTGCGCAATTTCATCCAAGACCATGGATTTTATTGGCAATAAAGAGTGGTTTCCGTACGACGCAGCCAGTGGCGGATCCAGAAATTTGGAATAGGGGCGGAAGGGTAGTGGGTTGGGCCTGCGCGGGGGCTATGGCCCTTCCTCAGAAATTTTTTTTTAATTTTATGCAAAATTGATGCATTTTCGTGCAGAATTTTCATTTGTCATAAGATGCATCCAGTCAAAAACCCCGCCCCTCTCTTTGAATCCGCCACTGGACGCAACGCGCGTAAAATGAACTCAGTGGACGGACGTAATGCAACAAACGCAGCTGACGCAACGACCGTTTCTATCCCTGCGTTATGGCCGCTCGTTGCTTTGCTGCGTACTTGCGTATACTGCGTTTGCTGTATACTTGCTGTGTACTTGCTTACGAAGGCCTAGTTTTCTTGAGTTCGCTGCGTTTGTTACGTTGCTTTGGATGGAAACCACGCTTAACAGTTGCCGCCAAAGCACAATCGTCGAGAGCCAGCTGACTGAAGACACGTTGTATCGGAATCGTAATGTCGAACGTGTCATGACGGTCGTCGAGCGTGTGGAGTGAACTTGCGGTGAAGCGTGTCCGCGGTAGGTCCTGATGACCTGCGCCGAGTGACTTGGTCGTTGTACAGCATCGCCAGCACCTGAGCCTGCAACGTACATAAGACGTAGGTCACGTTCGCCAGTCTATAACTGCGACATCGGGGGCCTTTTGCTCCCACTTTTCGCAAAGCTTTCTAAAGACTTATTTCTTTCCGCAAATAATCTACAGGTAGGCACTGCAATGCGGTGCACTGTCGCTCTCACTGGTGTAGATGCACTGCAAACTTTCACCGTTATGACGATGCCGATGCGACGAACAAGCTAAGTCGTCGCCACGCCATGTGCCGACATGTATGCGGCTCTCCGTCACGGTCCAGTGTCCACTGCACACCGGTCTATCCGCCCACTGCACTGCGCCTGTGCCGCGAGCCATGAGTAAACATTTACATGACATACATATGATATGCTTCATTTTCACCTAGATCTGTGACTATTAGGCTGAAAATTGTCAATTCGGTTTTTCCTATACCCTGGGAAACTTTTGCACCATCTTGACTTTATTGCGCCAGTTGCTTTCGAGTCAGGGCCCCCTACAAGACGGGCAAGACCCGCTATGCAGCCTATTAGGACGGCCGCATGATAACGATAAACAGCAGACTCGTCTTGCTGCCGGGACAACCCACATATTGGCAGCCTACATTGGATGAATCATGAATGATTGACGGTCATTAATCTCAATATCGTCGCGGTGTTACTACGGTGAATTGTCCGTTCATTCGTCTGTCCGGAACGTTGATGTACGATACAGGAAATCTTAGGATTTTTTACGTAGCCTACAAACCCCAGCGTTTACGGGTTTGGCGGCCATCCGGAATCGGCGCCGTGTCCAGTAGACCCCTATCCGCACAAAATCAATTACGTGTGACAATTGGCTTGCTCTTTTGCAGTCTTCTACGACAGAATACTTAGGCCCCTTACCTACCTTATGTTTGTTTTGGCTCCTTGGAAGCTCTGCACGTGCGCCCTCAACTGCGGAACGAAACACGGCGCTGATATGGAAACGTGAGTCCGTGATATGTTAAGCGGATTAGACAACGGCGAATCTTACCGAGTCTTCTTCGCTGGGGCGCTCGTCGGCGCTATTGCGTCTCGGGGGCGGCGGTCGACTGTTGCTGAAGTAAGACTGCGGCGCCGGCGGTGGCGGCTGCTGCGCTGTCAACGGCGGATTGTTATAGATAGCGTCTATCTGCGCAAACACTAAACTGCTCGGAGTCGTGTCCGAGTTGCCTGGCTCTGACTGTCTTCTCTGTTGCAGCCAGCCGTCGTTTAGGTAGATGTCGCCGACCGAGTTGCGCGCGACGGCTGGTAGGGCCTGACGACCGGCCACCCCTGTGTGGGGACGTCGCAGTGCAGCATGTTGACGACTGGCGTCGCTCATCGGCAGATAAACCTCTCCTTCCTCGTCCTTCCTCGCTGCCGGTAAAACGTTCTTCCGTCGTCGCCGTTTCTGACCTAAGCAAGTAAGCATGTAAATAAGTAGGCCTAAGTAATCGTTTATTGCGCAACGGTCAAACGCCATTGGAATAACTAAAAGTATATCATAGGAAGAGTCATGGAGTTTTAGGGCCTATGGGTAGTTTTTGCGGGTGGTAATATGAGTGAATAGGCTACGATGTTGTTTATTTTTAACCATTTTACAAAACAAATGTGCATCGCCGTCATGCAAACGTCTCAACTCACAGCAAAGCTGCAACCTCAGCAACCAAGTTTTTTAAAAACATTAAATTTAGCAACATTGATGTCATTAGTAAGAAATCCCCCAGACAGGCAAGACATAAAGAATACGTTGCATAACAGTAGCACAAAATACAGCATAGAGATGCTTCGCAGTATGAGCTTGCCCTTTTAAGCATTTCAACAAGATACTAGTGTACTCGGCGCAACAGAAATGCTTCATGATATTGCGCTATATAAATCTAATGTTGACAATGTTATTGACATTGACATTAACAACCTCTGCCTGCTTTGCGTCGTGCGACGTCTGGCGATTCTCTCTGAAGTGTGATCGCCGGCGCTTGACCGTAGAAGCCGTTGCTGGGGTGTCCGAAGTGCGTCGTGCGCGTGTTGGCTGCCCGTGCCGGTGACATGAACAGCCCGGTCAACGCTGCAGGAGCAGGTCTGCTGGCTGCTGCTGCTGCTGCTTCGTTGCTGTCGCTGTCTGCGGACAAGTTCGTCGGCGATCTATGCGCCATGCTCATTACTGCAACGCAGATTACCACAATATTAGTCTACTACAGTACACAACATCCTCTTTGTTCTTACATTCCGCTCGACTTCCAGACATCGGGCTAATGCAGAACACACAGTTTGTCATTAAATCACGACAACTGAAGTGTAGACTGCTCGGAGAACCGTTAAGACTGAAGAAGACTACCAGTTGATGCATTAACCTCCGCTCTTTCCTAAAGCAACCTGATACGTGGCTTGGCATATATGAGCATGTAGATTGACAAAGTCTGAAGACGTAAAAACTGATGAAGCTAAATGTCCGCGGATGATTTAGATGTCTGCGGAGTAAGATGCGCCAGTGTTTAATCACAAAATCGAGAGAAAGCACAACAAAAAGAAACGAGAAACCAACTGACCAATTCAATCTCACCTATAAACTGGTCCCGAAAGGGACAGTTAAATATTGTAATAATAATAATAATAATACTAATAATAATAAACGAATTTGTATAGCGTCAGTATGTCGCTTGACTTGAGAGTATGTTAAACTACGTACCGTATGAAATGGGATAAACGTGTTAAACGAAAATATAAACACTCCAGACGCATATTCAAGTTATTCCACGGTCGTCTACGGTCGGGCGTGTAGCTTATAGGGCGTTTACACGATCCAGCAAAAGTCCAGCAAACTTCAAGCAAACGTCCAGCATTAACACGTGTATTTTGAATACATTTGCTAGAAGTTTGCTGGACGTTTGCTGTTTCATGTAAACACCCCATTACACTTCATGTCGTTCGTTTGGTCACGCTTGACTGCGGCTATGCAATTATCGGCACGCTATGTATAGGTTTCAACACGGTCTATGCGAGCGTAACGATTAACGAAGCATAATACACTGCGTACTTTATTTCATGGCCGTGACCGACAGTGAGTTCTGCCTAAAAATGGGCGCTGTATACAGACCCAAGCCACGTTTCAATCGTCACGCTTGTGTGGAGTGAGATTATGAACAGTTAATATAACACTCCATGCACTATTGCAGTGAGATAATAGGCAACAAAAGTAGGTCATCCATTGTACACAGTACAGTAGACACAGACTCCTCGGATACAAACAGATAGAGTACGAATGCGGCAGCCGCCGATGGCTAATAATAAGCTTACCTGTATTATTCTGCCTCCAGACGTGAGTGCCTAGCAGGGCGGGTCGTCGGCAGCTGAAGTTTGGTAGCGCCGCGGCACGTGGAAAGATTATCCTCGGCATGGTGACGACACTGCTGCTGAACCGCGACGTCGAGGACCCCCACGATGACGATGATGACGACGATGAGCGGTCTTTGTGACGCCGCCAGCGAGCTCGGCAAAGAAGCACGATGACTGTCAGCGTACAGATGAGAACGACCGCCAGTATGCCACTGACCAGCGCTATCATCATTGCTACAACCGCAACCAACCACCGTCGACACACGCTGAAATCAGGTCCGTCTTTAGGGAGGGATGACACCTTGGAACGTGCCGAGGGTCCCGCGCCCCAAAGAGGCCCCGCGCTACGCCGGTATCACCGCAACAGACCTTAGATCAATCGATCAATATATTCGGCCTCTATAAACCAATTTTCATCGGCTCAGATGATGAAATTATTACCGTCACAACTTGAACTCAATTAAAAAGTCTAGAAGATGTTGCGGGGAGCTAAAGTCTAGGGTCAAAAAATTTTTCGCTCGCTTCGCTTGCGTTTATTTAGGCCTAGAAACGCAAGATACAGGCACGCATTACCTATGGACTTAGGGCCTATCTTACAGTTTGTGGTGTATTGTGGCTGCTGAACCGCGACGTCGAGGACCCCCATGTGGTATCAGCTAGGGCCCATTCAAGCTAGGGCCCATTCAAGGGCCCCGCGGGTAAATGAGTGCCAAGGGCCTCGCGCTGGCAAAAGACGGCTCTGGTTGAAACTGCGTGATTATAACTCGCAATATTCTTCCTAATTGCAAATTACGACACGCTTCAGCTGTAGCGTGATTACACCTACGCGCAAAACTGTATAATTAATTTAAATATTTTTATTTAGCATAAAACGACTGTCAGCAAACCACTGACACAGAAATAGTAATTGTCAATTCACATCAACGACTCAACTCAGCTGTGGAGTTCAGTTACGTTGGCGTCGTAGGTCGAGTTGCCGACGCGACACGACCGTCGTTCACACCTTAGACGCTGACGCGACCAATCTCTCGCCGACAATTTAGTCGCGTCGTCAATTTTGTTAAGCCTACATCTGCTACGCGATTCAACTCAACAGCTGGGTCGCGTCGGCTTCGTGTGAATTCTATGTAAGGAGTTTAAAGCAAAAAAAAAAACGAAAAAATGATAGCGAAACCAGTAACACAAAATAGTACAGAGTTTAACGCAAAAACATCTAAAGCGACAATTTAAACAATAACAGTTAAAAATTCAGTACGACAACAAGCATTTAGGAACAAAAAAGCATGTGGCCATTATTCTGCTATTTTTGGTAATCTTCATTTTGCTGTAGATTGTAATCGTGCCGCGTGCTGCTGCTCGTTCTCGAGAGCACACCGATAAGTGACGACCACTTTACAAGTCAGAAAAAATCTCATCGGTGGCGTTAGGCCTTAATGCTAAAATTTTTGGTTTTGCCTTTAAAGCCAAACGAATTGATCATTATGTTTACTTTTTTAAACTACGACTTTGAAAGCTGTGAATCCACTTTCCACCTCAACTATTAAAAGATAAAGCTAAACAAAGCCATGTAAATAATGGAAGTTAACTTAGCTCGCAAGTCTTTAACAGAAGAGCGTGCTGCGCTAGAGCAGTTACAAAAAATACAATGCAATTTGCAGCATGCATTTTTGCAAAGAAACTATATCTGTTCTTACCCTGGTGATGAGGGATCGTATATATCGGTGGGGTCGGAGCTGCAAAACAAATACAATAGACTGAATAGAATGCCGTTAGCTAGGCCTATTCGGATGCATGTTTTTTTGTTCTAAAAACAACAGACGACAAAAGAACAAATGCTGGGAAAGTAATCCAAAAAATAACACCAAATATTTATGTATAACTACGACTTTAGCGAAGCAAGGAAACTGCATGTTTCATCGTATGCACATTACACAGTACAGGCTTACTAAGCTGGAAATAAATATAAGCAACTTATTAACTACGAGTACCATAAATATAGGCTTGAAACACGTTCATTTGCAAAGGCGGGACATGCTGTCGGTCTGGTCGGTCATGTTACAAAAAGCCTAGCTGTCGCTATCATAGCCAACCGTATTGGCTGTCAGTGACATTCAAAGTCATCCAAGATCGATGATTTTCAGGTTATTTGCAAGCCAATATGCGATTTTCTATTGGTGATCAATAGCAACCTAGGTCCTACCTCTACCTACAGTCATTTATAACTCGAAACTTTCCATTGAAAATTGCGGCCAAACCGCTGGAGATGGAGACATGGTTACTATTGACAGAGTATAGGAAGTCGCCAGCGCCCTATCCGATGGTACCATCACCGATCTTATACGAATTATCCTTTAGCCACAATACTGCACAATTGGCATACCATAATTCGTTATACCCTTCAAGGCCATCTAAGGTCATCGATTTTCATGTTATTTGAAAGCCAATAGGCCTATGCGACTTCCTATTAGTGATCAATAGCAACCTAGGCCCTATATGTCGCACCGTTTAGCCACAATACATCTGTAACAGACAGACGGACGAACAGACAGACGACCACCGTGCCAATATCTCGATTCTCGACCGTTACTTAAGTACGGTCGGCTAAAAAACTGATAGCCTATTCTGTTTGTATCAATGCATACAGAAATTCAAGCACATCGTGTTGGCCGGTTGGCATCGTTACGAAAAAGACAGCGAGTGCTAAGAGGTGTCTACAAATAAAACAAGAGCAAAACTAAAACTCGCATGCATTTTGTTTTAGGCAAATGGAGGCAGCGCCGAAACTGCCCAAATTTGTTTAAACAAAGTCGCACGCGATATTTAATTTTATAATTTATTTTATTGTTTCTATCGTGAGTTTAATTTTCTCTGTGATAACGATAACTCACGAACTGCTGTACCTAACTTGATGAAATTTTTGCAGAAACTACCTCGACGACCTCTAGAAGCCTATTGTGAATTAAAGGTCATAAATCAAAGGTCAAGGTCACATGTTTTTTTGTATGTGTTTTGTGTGCAAGATGCTGCGGCTACCCGCGGGCAGTACTTAGCCTTGAGCAAGTTACACGTACATGCATGTACCACTAGGATGAGGACAGTAAGCTACAACAACCTTGCGCTCTTTCTATGGAGAAGCCGTCGATATCGAGTCCGTTGCGCGTGAAAGTGTCTGATACGCCGGCCGTGAGGTTGCCGATGTCGTGCTGCGACGGTGGCGACGCCAGGCGAACGACGCTGTTGACTACCACACTGCCACGACTGAACGACATCGAGAGAATGCCCAGAAACTTGCTGTCGAATACCGTCTGGAATGCCTCGGTCAACTGACAGCCAGACAGTGCGCAGCTAAAATTATTATAAGCCGAATACACTCCGAGTCATAAAACACACCCACACAGTCTTTTACGATTAAGTACGCAACACACACATAATAGCAAAGACGTTAGATCTAATGTCTTTGGGTTAGCCAGAGACGGCATGCTGCAGCTGCAGCGCTGCATCACTGCAAGTTATCAGCGGCTTATCTTTCAACAAATAATTATTAGAAAAAGTACACAACTTTTGTCAGCTGAATACATCGCTGAACTGAATTGGACCAGAATTAATTTTTTTCTTCAGTCTTTAACGACGCAACATAATATATATAATTATATACAGCGTGTAGCCAAAAGTGTGTCATAATGGCGGCGGCGCGAACGCTCGATTCGTTTTTGCCAGCTAAATTCAAACATCGTAAACAACATTATTTCAACGAAAGCGCTTACCTGACGTTTCAGAATTTTTTCATAAATCCTTTGTGCACAATAACAGAACGAAATCGTCGCGGAATGGACGCGTAAAGCTGACGAATGGAGGTTTAATGAACTTTGCTTCAGGTTGTTAGAGCAGACTTGATAGGGTCCTGTCGAGAGTTAATAGCTGACATTTCCTTCTGCACATGAAATTTTATGACTTTCCACATATTTTCGATAATGTTTTTGTCCAGTGATTCTGCTGACTACGTAAAACCCAAAATGTGATTTTCTATTTTCCACAGATGAGTAAATACTGAGAGATGTACAGGGGCTATCATCCTGCTAAAAGAAGTGCTTTCCAGCTAAATGTTTGCACACACCTGGCCACAAAT
>Ga0209367_1006323_pt1 | contig 16413 bp, 10 predicted proteins | sample WorMetLIZISLAND2_FD_187412 | JGI IMG/M metagenome (GOLD analysis project Ga0209367, IMG submission 187412) | Marine gutless worms symbiont microbial communities from Max Planck institute for Marine Microbiology, Germany - Olavius geniculatus... ... | reverse complement strand
CACTAACACCAGAGATTACGCGGCTAATGTTTACCCACCCTAAGTCAATAGTGCGCGTTTTGCGTATGCTAATGCATTTGTGCGGGGGCCACGTGACTTTGCTACCGGGGGAATTTTACCCCTCAAAATTTCTCCCCCAATCAGACTTAGGGCCTCGGGCGGACTCACGTTGGGCTTTGCCCCAAATTTCTAGTTAATTAATTTGTTGATTTGAAAAAATCTGGGTCCGTTTTTGTTGTACTTTTTAGTATTTTTTTATATATTTTTGTTCTGAGATATTCAAGATATATTATTGATTTTGTAGTTTTTACGTGCGTTATTCTGCCGCTGTTGGCTCGTCTAACGTGAAATTGGTTGCAAATAGGTATAGACATGCTGCTTATCATAACAAGCACTGGCGATGAGCTTCTCAGAAATGTCAACATCAATGACCTTGAATGACCTTTAATGCCCAAAATAGGGGTTTTAGTGCATTTTTCGTGATTTTGTGCTGCGACACGCATTTCAAAAGTGAATTATGCCATAATGGCTGGAGATAGACCAAGACAACCTGCGTATGAAATTTTCAGCATTGAATGTAGATTTTAGCAGTCTAAGTTTGGACCTTTTAGATTCAAGGAGGCCTGAGCATGCTGGTGTTAAAGAGGGGTACCCTTCTAAAAAGTGGTTATTTATCCGCTGTTGGCTTGTCTAGCATGTAAATGGTTGCAGATAGGCACAGACATGCTGCTTACCATAACAAGCACTGATGACGAGCTTTTTAGGACTGTCAACGTCGATGACCTTGAATGACCTTGAACCCTAAAAATATTGATGTTAAGTAATTTTTGGCAATTTTTGGCTGCAAAAGAATGAATTGCAACAAAATGGATGGAGATAGACCAAGATTACCTGCGAACATGAACTGCCATAAGCTCTCGCACATTAGCTCAGATTTCTTGTTGCAATAATAATGATAGGTTGCAGTGGTAGAAATGCTGATAAATTGTTTGCATGTTTATGAACTTATATTCAGTATTTAGGCGCAACTGCTTTGCAGTGGAAACTTGTTTCTATTTTTCTATACACTTGTTTCTATACACTGTATTAACAGTGTGTGTTTTTGTGATAGTTTACTAATAATGTGAGTCTGATTTTTCATGTTTTGTAGAATAACTTTTATGACAAAACTGCATATACAATTATGTTTGGTCCTGACAAGTGTGGCAATGACTACAAGGTAGTGTATTTAACATTGTATGTTTTGGGTAGCAACTGTTCTTTTTTTGCTTTTAACTTATTATTTTGACCTTGAATTATGTGAGTCAGTATATGGGTGAAGTTTTTGCTGTTATTTGGTTGACTGCTATTCGTAATGTTAAATCTGTTTTTAGACTAAAATCGATTGATTTTAATTCTCTTTGGTAGAAATGAATCATTTGGTATAATAGTCAAATTTTGTGATTTGTTATATATAACCAGTCCCTTTCATTATTAGTTAATTACTCTTTAAAAATGTTTGATTGCATTGATTAGTTATTTGGAAGAATCTAACTTGTTGATTCCATTAACTCAAGTTGTTGTTGCAAATTTATTGTGATTAATGATTGTGAACACAATTGCAATTCTCGATACTTTTGTCAAGATCAGACTTTTCTCAAGATTGAGACAGAGACCAGGACTCTATTTTTTGTCCTTAAGGTGTCTTTCATCTCGAGTACTATATCTTTGGGTACTGCAGAGATTATGAAACTCAGTTTGTGCTTAATTCATTGACAACAGAACAACTGTCAGTTGTTTATCTTACTCAGCAAGTTGCTGATTAATAAGTTACATAAATTTATCAAACAACAGCCTTTTTAATTGGATATTTGTTGACGTTTTGACAACTGCTGCTGTTTTCTTCGGTACGACTGTCCACCATTTGTCGCTGCATTGGACAGTAAAGCCCAAAGTCCATTATGCTGTCCTGTCCGCTGGCACGTGCTAGTGAACATCTCTCGGACAGGTTTCGGACAAGTTCATTGGTGTCTGCAACAGGCTGACGACTTTTTCGGCTCGAAAACCGGTCTCGGACAAGATAGCGCTATCAAGACATGTTGTGGTAGTGCTAGCAGGTTCTTGACAAGTTCACAGTGTTTTGATATGCTAGCCAGATAGACTTTAGAAAACGACAGACTATGAACCTGTTCGACACTTTTTTGATACAGTAATTTACTTATTTACTGTTATAACACTGTGTGAAAGTCGTCAGTTACGTCATTTCTTGCGTGCGGCACGCTGCAAATCGTTTTCAGTAGTAATATTAGTATATTACCTAATAATTGAACAAAATTCGATAGATATTATTGTCAAAAATGAAAATTTAATTAATGCAGTACAGAACAAACCTAGTGTGTAGAACACTGAATTAAATTCATCAGAGGAAGAGAAGGCCACACTGCTCAGGTCAGGTCAATGGGGTTCATGGACGTGAACAAGTCTTCTAATTTGCTAGCATGGTGGACTTTGGATGAAGCGACACTATCACAACACTATCATGCACGCATGCAGGTCTCGGACCAGATAGCTTAATGGACTTTGGGCTTAAGTGATCATAGATGTGTGGTAACTGATAGGACTTCTCGTCCCAGTTCATCGACTTTTTTGTTCTTTTTTGATGTGTGTCACTTCCCTTATTTTTTTCAACTATGAGTCTGTTTAAAGACAAAAGTTGCTGATTAGTTGGTCATTCAATATCAGTGCTCTTTGCCATGTTGCAGTAAAGTGCACATAATTTTTGCATTCACTGTATTTGTTCAAGTCAACTGTTACTGTTGTTTATGAAAGTTATAAGTGTTATCTGTGCAACTTGTTCATGCAACTTTGCCACTTGTGCTGCTTTTTATGTAACACAAGTTAATGAACAAATTGTCTTTGTGGTGTGTGTATACGTTTGCAGCTTCATTTTATATTTCGTCACAAGAACCCTCTTACTGGCAAATTTGAGGTAGATATTTGTACGTGGTGATTAAACATGGATATTCATTGCCAATGAAACTACATACCGTATCATATGTGTGTGATAGTTTTGTATTCATATGATATTTTTGTTGATATTAACAGTATTTTGCCAATGCAGTCATAGATATTACTTACTGATAAAAAGATGGAAATTGTTGTTAATAAATCACAGCATTAATACTACTGCATGGTTCTGTGTTATTTTGTCAGGAAAAGCATGCAAAGAAACCGTCGCCAAGTTTAGATTCTAAGTTTTTCACTGACAGAAGGTCTCACCTCTACACTTTAGGTATGACTGTATTTATTTGCCACTTCAGGCAGTTGGTAGTGATGTTATATATGTGATCATTGTATCTTGTTGATATACTAGTGATGTGATTGAGGGTTGGTCAGAACTACATTTCTCCTGTTAAACTAGAGTTTAACAGGAGAAATGTAGTTCCGATGTTTGTGATAAATAACTCCCTGTCCTCCAATAGACAGCATTATCACGTTGATGTCTGTCTGGAAGGTAAAAGGCAAGATTATTAGAACTACCATTATGTTAATTACATATGCACACGTATAATGGAGTTCTTACAATTTTGGGTTTAGCTTGTTTTTTTGTATCTTGTGTTTTTTGTTTCTGTAAAGGTTAAACTTACTGTTCCATTGTTATGTGTTTGTGTGCATTCCACTTGGAAAGGCCGTCCCCGAAATGACCTATGGTGTGTCGGGTGGGACGTTAAACCCTACTCACTCACTTTGTGATAAGTAAAGTTTAAAAAACAGATGTTGTAGATGACACTCTGGTTGTAAGACTGGTGCTGTAGCACCACATCTTAACCATCACAATTTTGTCCATCTGTCTGTCACATGGGTGGATCAGTCAAAAATGGTGCAAGCTAGTATCACCAAATCTTCACTGTCAGCTGCCTGGAAGACTTTAGTTTCAAGATCTGTAAAGGTTTTCCATAAATTCGAAAGGGGTCACCCCGAGCAATGGCTCTAAATGAGAGGGGGTAGGGAAAATTTGCGATTTTTAACCAATATGGCTGCTTGAGACTGGTCACGCCTTCTGGGTGTAAATGAAATGCTATAGATACTTAATGTCAGTTGCTTGGATCGGCGAGCTTAGATTTTGTTCACACTAGGCCTTCAAACATGCATCGCTGTCATGCATTCCCCTTTGTGTTAGCTTGGCTTTTCTTGTTACCCCTGTTTTCCGATATTTGACGTTAATGACTGTCTGGAGGATAACAGTTAAGATTATTAGAACTGCCATTACTCTTACATATGCACAATTATAATGGCGATTATTAGAACTCTGCCATTGCTTTCACAGGTGCACATTTAAATGGAGAGTTCTTACAATTTTAGGTATAGGTCGTTTTTGTGTTTAGTGTTTGACTGTAAAGGTTAAACTTTGTGTTTCATTATTATGTGTATGTGCAAGTTTGCCTTGAAAGGCCATCCCAAAATGACCTATACTGTGTCGGGTAGGATGTTAAACTCTACTCACTCACTTCTTGTTATTTTTATGATATCTTTAGAAAATGTCGGCTGATTTTCTAATGCGTTAGTGCATTTTTAGCTCATGTAATGATGCTTTGTGTAATGTTGCAGCTGTGCACTCTGACAATTCGTTTGAGATCTTTGTCGACCAGAATCTTGTGAACTCTGGCAACCTCCTTGAAGACATGAGGTACGGTAGGCATTTAACTACATTGTTGGTTTGGCAACATATCTTCTTCTGTTTTAATAATGCACATATCTTCTCTTCAGAGTTGAGTAATGTTGTGTATGCATGTCATTCTTGTGGACTTGGTTGGTTTTTGTTGTTAGCATATGTTCAATTAAATGTTTTTCTGCTTATTGCAGCACACATGTTGGTTGTCATACATGCGGTGGATGTTGTTTGTTGCGTTTGTGAAGTCCACCGATAAATCCTCCCAAAGAAATCCCGGATGCAAAAGACAAGAAGCCGCGTGATTGGGACGAGCAAGAAAGGTATGAATGTATCATGAGTTACAGTGTACTGACGTCGACAGCTTATAATATCTGCTTTTTTAGTTATGAAAATGTTGTTGTTAATCTCTGGACTACAGTAACTTTTTTGTAAGTATTACTGTTTATTCATTACTTGATTGTTTTGCCTAAACTTAGTTCGTTTTTGGTATGCTATGAGGAAGGCACCTAATTCAGCATGATATTAAATGCTGGAAAGACAGTGCATAAGGCTGAAGAAATAGCCTAGTGTGCTCTTCAGCTGTTGATAAGGAATGGCATAGAAACTGAAAGAAATTTTTAAAAAAAATTAAGATCTAATTAATCATGCAGAATTTGCATTTGGCATCAGTTTCATTTCAGGTTCACATAACACAGATGTTTAAAGTGGTTGTTAAGCTTGTAATGTTTGTTATGTGAGCATCATTGGATGTTTATTGTTTTGTTGAGTTGACTGTCGAAGGAATTTTTCTCTTTTGTAGGATTCCAGATCCTGATGCTGTGAAACCAGCTGACTGGTAAGTTGATCCAGTTTGTTGGCACCATTATGCAAAAAGTTACAGGTGGATTTGAGGCACGTTTTCAGGGAAGTTTAGGTTAGACTTTGCCAAACTTAGAGGTGATTAGCTTTTGGTGCTGATCAGCATCTGCATCTTTACCATTGCCAGATAGGGCAAACCTTCACTGAAGTTAGTACTGTCACCTGGCTGTCATGGTGGAAAAAATGGTGGAGGTTTTCTCTCTCTGGATGCTTTTTTAGTTAACAAAGTTATCGTATGCCACATCTGGTTATTACTTGGATAGGTGTCTGTATGCGGACAGGTAAACCATGTGAGTGTGCCACAGCAACGAGGTTGACTCAGCCTTTTTCCCTCCATGGGATGGTAAGATGAGTGTCAGCTTTAAGGCCAAGTAGTAATAAATGGCGATGGTGAGTGCAGAACTACTGCTGCCACTGCCAGTTTAGGTGGATCTGTGGCTCAAGTACAATGGTCCGTAGTCTCCCAGTACCGTTCTACATTTATCAGGCTATGCCATGATGACAGGAAGGTAAAAAAAGGTAAAGGTTTCAATTTGTACAGCGCATCGTCGCGTACACACCTCTAATGTGCTTTTCGTCACTGACCAGAGCTGCCGGCTGCACAGCCGTCACGTGCAGCCTGCAGACACAGGCTAGCGCAGCGGCCCGGCCAGGCAGTCCCAGTCAGCTGTACTAAGGTCCCCACCTTCTGTAATCCATATATAAAGGGTTACTACTCATTTAACCTACCCCGGAGGGATGGCAGGCTGAGTTGGCCTTGTTGGTTGACTGATAGCAGATGCTTTACCCACAAAGTGGGCACCTAGCAGTCTAGCGCAGGATAGGGAAAGTTCACCGACCAGTACCAATGTTCTAACCACTATGCTACACCACCACGTGTATGGATCCAGGGACGAGGCGGAGCCTGAGATGATAGCTGATGAGAGTGTCGAGAAGCCTGAAGGTTGGCTGGTTGATGAGCCTGAACTGGTGCCAGATCCCTCATCAGGCCGACCCGAAGACTGGTATGTCTCGACTAATGATGCTTGACAACATTGATCATAGCTGCTGCTGGTGTACTGACTGACGTGTTGTGTAGCAGTTTTTTTTGTCATTTAAATGCTTGGTTTTTTGCTGACGTAGCGTAGTAAACATGATGGTTTTACTTCTCTTTCTCTCCTTTATAACATCTATTTATGCTATTGGTTTAAACTAAAACCGAATTACAGTCTCTAAGCGAGTATTAGAAAGGGTCTGGGACTTTGGGTCTGTTGTCAAAAAATATGGGTACTTTTCTCATTATTGTACCAATTACTTTCTTGAGTTTGCTTTTTGAACATAAGTTGTTAAGACACTGAGCACACAAGTTTGTCTTCGTACTTTTCTTGTTTTTTGGTGGTATGCTCATTCTACCAAATGTCTGTGTTCTTTTGTTACATTTTTAACATTTTGTGGTATATAAATGTATAGTTTTGTGTAATAATGTTGCTTTTATAATGGTATTAATTTGTAAAAATTTATTAAGCAAGTTATTGTAAGAGTGGAAATGCTGTTACGGAGAGAATTGTGTGATAGAATGTGTAAAGTGTCAGTAGCAACAGGTGCAGTTGTTCAGTTGTGGCTGTTTCAGGGATGATGACGTAGATGGCGACTGGGAACCACCAATGATCAGTGAGTTTTTTGAAGACAATTTACTCCTTGCCATTTTTTTATTTTGTTACATTTTTTCTGTAGGTTATTTTGTACCGCAACAGTATTCAGTCATGCAGTGGATTTTCTTGTTGAATAACAACAAAGTGTGATTTATGAAAGAAATGAATGTCTAGTTTTTGGTAGCCGAATTGCAGATAACTACAATAATTACTCGAATAATGCATTTAGTCAAGTAAAATAACAAGTTCCTGGCAGATGGTGGTTGATGTTGATGTTGCGATTGTTGGTAGACAATCCAAAGTGCGAAACAGTGTCGGGCTGTGGCGAATGGATTCCACCGAAGGTCAAAAATCCAAAGTATAAAGGAAAGTGGTCAGCACCAATGATTGACAATCCAAATTATAAGGTTGGTATCACATTCGTGTAGGTTCTATTTTGGCTGTCTTTCAGTGGTTTCTAACTCATGACATTTTTGCAATTACTGTACGTGTAATGACTATATCAGTTTGTGATGTAGTGTTGCCGAATTGTTTGTTGATAATTCTATCAAAGTGACAGTATTAGCAGTATCTGCTGATGTTTATTTCTTATCTATACAGATTGTGTTAATTTTCTTCACTAATTTTTAAATTTGTGGCGGTGAAAATTGGTAAAAATTAGTGTTTTCTTTTCTTCCATCTCTCTAGTTTTTGACTACAGCTCATATAGCAATATATTGTACATAGTTGGCCAAACTTTGTTCCCTCTAATAAGTGGCACTCAGTAAGACTGCATCATACATTAATCTGTATATATAACATACTGTAAAAAGCCAATAATTTAGCATAACTTATAATTCTGTGGAGATTTATATAATTTTTTCATAGTTTATACAATTTTCACGTTGTTTTAGTGAGTAAATAGTTACTTTTAAATGGGTCATTCTGTGGAAACGGAAATGGTAGAATGTCATGCACCATTGACTGTCATATTGTGGAAAACTATTAGATTTTTGCAGTGTATAGATTTATAATTTATCGCTGTATTTTAGGGTAAATGGTCTCCTCGCATGATACCCAACCCGGATTACTTTGAAGACAAGCATCCATACAGGATGATGCCAATTGTAAGTAAGACCTTACATTGTAGGTCGTTGATGCAAAATACTTCTTTGCAGTATTTTGTAAGTATTTGTATTGTATGCATTGTATAATGTGATTGTTGTTACATTCATTTTGTGTTTGTATGCTGTAGCATAAAAAACACAGTGTAATTGTGTGACAGCCAGAGGTCTGAGATAGTAGGTTAAGCATAAACCCAATAGCAGACAGCTGGTTGTGTGAGTTCTGAGTAGACCGTACTGCTTGTGTTTGAGCATTTAGTCACTCTGGCCAAGCAGAAGCAGACAATATCATTAATGACAATAATGTGCAACACTGTCATTTTTTTCACATTTTTATGTAACGAACAGTTTTGTAATACTTCTATTGAATATCAGTATATCTTATACTAGTATGCTTGCTGATGATTGTTTTGTTAGATGATACATGGACAGTTTAGTCACGCAAGTCATTAATGTGGATTTGGTATGCTGAGACTGAATGTTCAATTATACATGAGAGTCCTGCCAGAAGTGGAGCATTTTGCCTTCGAGTCTAACATGTTGCGAGTCACCTCCACGAACACTGTTCGACATTCTTAACTACTCTTTATTCACAGATGTTCATTGTGGCATAATGGTTAGGGCATCGGACTTGCAATCTAGCAGTTATTGGTTTTATTCCCAATCGGGTTGCTATCAAGTAACAACTCTGTACTAGATCTACCTCTGTAGGTGCAAATGATCTAGCAATTAGAGAACCGGGATCATCATCATAACTTTCAGGTTGCACTTTTTATACGTGACCATGGGTCATTTGCCAGTAACCTTGATCAAGTTGCTAACCTATCATTGCTCAGGGCATCTCGGCCTCCTGGGAAGTGATTCGTTGTTTATGGACTGCAAAATGACTTTTATCTTTTAGTTTTATGTCACTGTGTATTGTGTTTGATGTGTAAGAGTGCCTTGGGCTTTGAGCTGTGGTCGGTATCTAACGACATTCTGTTTGATAACATCATCATAACTGATGAGAAGAGAGTTGCGGATGATTGGGCCGAGCAGACTTGGGTCATCAAATCTGAGTACGAGCTTGCAGGAGCAGCATCTTCGGTGAGATGTTCTCCGTATACTCTGATGTCTAAGTCTGTCAGCTTTTGTTTACAGTAGTGTGCTTTTCGCAGCAAGGTATCATAAAATGCATCTGAAACTTGTTACCATAAAACTGCTAATAGAAGCTCCTGGCTTCTATTAAAACATTGTCAACCTTTTTTGTAGATAATGTGTGCGATACTATTATTTCAATAGAATTTAGAGCAAGTGTAGGCCCTATACTACCACTGTACATACAGCTACTACAACTATATTTTTTACTTCTCCCCCTATTTTTCACTGGGCAAACTACACCCTTAACAAAACTTTTCCCCCTATATTTTACTCCCCTATTTTTCCATTTTTCCCCCTAACAAAACTCTCCCTCCCCCTTATTTTTTACTTCCTCCTATTTTTCAATCTACACCTTTAACAAAACTTTCTTCCTAGAGATGGAAGAAGCCCAAAATGGAGAGGAAATCTTGAGTTAGAAATTAGGGGGAGGGAACCTCAGCCCTAAACTGGGGGGAAGTTGCGCCCGATTTTGATTCCAGATTTGGAGGGATAGAAGCCACTGCGTGCTCTGATGTGCTGTTGGCTGTCAGTGTGCTGTCTGGCAGTGAAGTGTGTGACTGAGTGTAGAGGAGTGTGATTGACGCTATCATGGATGTGACCAATGAACGGCCATGGCTCTGGGTGGTCATTGCAATTGTCGTCATCGCCCCAGTCTTTATGTGCATCATCTACTGTTGCGTTCCTCCATCCAAGGTAGCAATAATTGTCATAGTTGTCAGTAGTGACGACAGTCGGCTAATAGTATTGCTGTTTATCTCTGAAAGATTTTGTGAAACTCACTCAAAGATTAGTTGAAATTGCAATACATTGTTTGTTGTTTTTATACTGTCAAGTCCAGGGTTGAATACTAGAGGACCAGCTTGTGATTGATGATAATTTTTTTTGATTTTAAAATATTTACGCTGTGACAGATGTTATTGTGGTTTTATACTGGCTTGGCAATGCTGCATTGGTTGCATAGTAATAAACTAAAAATTAAGGTAGTGAACTTTAATGAACATTGAGTAAGATTGTATTTAGACTTGATGTTTGCTAGCCAAGGGACCAGAAGATTTTTTTTTATTACAAGTTCTACTAGAGGAAATGTGTTTGTATAGTAGTAAATCCATCACCAGTGTAGTAAAGTATTGAGTAATCAGTAAGCATTACATTTGTTTTTTTATTATTTTTTGTCATGTACTTGGGTACGTCTTGAAAAATACATGTAATAACATTTTGATATGTTTCAACTTTCAATGTTAAGGATGAAGCTGCTGTTCGTAAAAAGACCGATGCGCCCTCGCCAGCATCAGCGGATGGCATTGATAACGACAGTGATACAAGCATCAGTACAAACCGAGGCTCCAAAGCTTCAGCTTCATCAGCTGCAGAGGCTGGTGCAAGTCATAGGAGAGGCCGAGGGAAGAGCAGCCTCAATGCTCATGTTGTAAGTTTGCTTTTGTCATCATGTCTTGCCTGCATCAATTCTGTTTTTTCCTGCTTTTGTGTTCCATGAATCACAAATGAATATTGGATATGCTTGTGAAGCCTAAAGTGTGCATGCTGTTTTCTCAGTAGCACCTCAAAGTATGAGCTGTATCTGATTGTTTCCGAGTGCATCATCAGATAGTAGAACTGTTGGCTTTTGGCGAACTGATGCAGAATGTGGTGTCGTGTAGAGCTCAGAAGCAGAACGGACTGAAAAGACTGCACACGCTACTGATGTCAGCAGTCACTAGTGAGTACACTGCTAACTGCACTTTGTTGCTGCCTTATTGTGGTTTGTTTCAAAGGGATGAAGTAATTTGCTTTGTACAAGCACTGTTTATACGCAAACAGTCGTGCATATGCAGTTGTGTATTTTTTTACATTCACTGCAGAGATTATGTGACGAGGTCTCTCTGTCTGTCTGTTTGTTTCTCTGTCTGTCTGTTTGTCTCCGAGCTGAATAATTCAAAAATTATGAACAGATTCAGATGAAATTTTGTGGAGGGATTGAGGAACTGGTTAGATAGAAAATGTCTGAATTATATTTGCTGAGGGTTGAAAACAACAACAACGTCAGTAATAATTTTCGGCAGAAGTTTCAGAGCTTTCTGCTGACTTTTAGTTGGAAGCAGTATTTTATGTTCGTATTTTTGCTGATAGTGTTTTGTTGTGTGTTGTATTTTTCAGATGCTCATATCGCCTAGATCATCATACCGCAGCTTGTACGTGTGACAAATTACGACTTTTTGTACTGTTCCGTGTTCGTCTTATGTTTCTGCACTGTCATATGCATTAATGTTACATTTCGTGTTGCACTTTGTTGCTGGATGTCAAGTTTATAGTTTTTATCTAGTTGTCGTTACAGTTTTTAACTGAGTATATGTTTCCGGTGTGCTCTGTGTGCTGTATTGCTATCGATGATTGCAAAGTCTTGTCAGATAGAAGGAGATTGTCTTTTGCTGTATTTAATGCTCATATTTATACATGCTATATTATGTAAGCTGTTCATTCCTGTATGTACTTGTTGATAGTCTTTCCATATCTGTGTGTCATGAACAGAAGTAATTTGTGTTTTATTTTTAGGCTTAGCACGTGCATTTGACTAGTCACCACGAACTGTTACAATGATTGGTGAAAAGCTATTTTACCGTAGACTGTGCGCGTGTTTAGTTCAGTGGAGTCAAGAACAGTTTTTGCACATGTTTCAAGTTTTTGTCGGTCATTTGACGTTTTGGTTTTGTATTTGGAATACAGCACTATCTTTCATTGTAGGACTTATTGTTGTACTTTTGAGTGGCTAGTTAGAACTGAGTGGTCTGTAGTCTGGTTTGGTTCTTCGACTGTCGAACACCGACATAGAAGCAAGTCAATTAACATGCAGCTACATAAAAATAGTTCAGGAAACAATCGTCACAGACTGTCAGTGCTAAACAAATATTTGACTTGTTTTAGACACTAACTAGAAAGCAGTCAAAGCCCGTACACCTTCGCCAAGGCAATGTTGTTCGCTAGGTGGCAGCACCATCTTCAGTTTTGCAGCGGATTCCTTTATGCCCCATTGAAAGCAATGGTAACGAAAATTTCAAAGTGATCCAGAATCCAGGATTCCTTTCAGAACACCCCCAAAATTGAATCACTGGTAGTTTGTGCCATTCCCGACATACCCTCAAAATTTCAGAAAGATCCGTCCATAACTTTTTGAGTCATCTTGCTAACACACTGATTCTTTCTATGCGCCCTGATTCTTTCTGAGACTTTGGCGCTTTATAAATCATTTACTTACTTACTTACTTACTTACAAACAAACAAGTCTGGCAAAAATATTACCTGCTTGGCGGAGGTAAAAATGCCTTAACAAGAAAAATCGGAAAATGTTGGCATTTGCCACAGTTAGCCGGCTTTTGATCAGAATTAATGAATCGTGTTGGATGAGGTAAAAGAATGTAGTCACGACAGAACACTGCACCACAGATTCACAGAACGGACATATTAATTAGCACAACATAGCATTAGCTTACTGCGATCACCACGCTGAATCGTTTCACGTGGGGCCGTATTTCGCGGGAGGATAGTTAATGGATTCAACTCCCTACCCCCTCCAAAATGTTGGGTAAAAATCATTTGACCAATCAACCAAGCTCAGTCATATGCATTGCACACAAATGTCTGAAAATGTTGCCAATGCGTTTTGATTGGCGCAAATGCGTCAAAATGCATTGCATTATGAGAGGAGGGATGGGGCTACGGAGGGGAAGGGTAGGAAGACGGAAAGAAATGGAGAGGGTAAACGAGAAGAAGAGGGGAGGGAGAGGAAGAGAGGGAAAGGTAAACCCCCAAACAAAAATTACGTAGCATATGAGCATTATACACTTATTTTGTTTCACTCTTATTGGGTAGATATATTTTGCGAGGCTGAACTATGGACGGGTCAGCCGCGGAAGACTTGTAGAACTCTGATGGACTGAGTTCCGGTTACTGTTAGGCCTGCAGGATGGGCCAAAAAAGTGACACCCTTTTGCTACTGAGTTTCTTCTCTTGTTAGATGAATTATATTTGCAATTTTTGTTTATTCTCGTTATCATTTTCATTAAACGACGTCGTTTGGAAACATGTTTTGTTTGAATAAATTGCAATTTTGTTACACAAGTTGGATTAACTAACGATAACGCCGTTTTATTACAGTCTGCATGTGGAGAAATAATGGGGTTACGTATCAACTATAAAACTGTTTTCAAATAAGTGAACACAAATAATTAATGGCAAATGTTAAAACTGTTAACAGTATAAATATCTGATGTTTTGCAGTTTAAAAAGGGCGTCAGTTTTTGGTCAACCCCGTAGGCCTATATGTCTGAACGCTAGCTGTCCTTGGCGGCTGCGGTCGATGCTGTCGGCTTGCGTTTGAGTCGCGCTGCTGCTGCTGCTGCAATTGCCATGTTGCGTTCCCATCGTTTCGTCTCCGCCTCGAGTGACGTCATCTGCATCACTCTGTGCTGGAAGGTGGTCGACGCGTTGATCAGCGGGTCGGCGTACGGATGACTGGCAGTACCTGTGCTAGCTGCAAGCAACAAAAACACGACGACGAGATGACGCTTTGTCATGTGAATAGTAAACCACTGTTAGGCCTACGTACACGTAAGCGATTATTTGGTGCGTCAAATGAGTAGGTTAGCAACAGAGATATCTTGATTCTTGAGATGCTGCCTTGCGGCCGAGACAGAAAGACGATTCGAATGTGATGTCAGGTGGCATGTCGCTGTTTATGCTATAACTTACAGACTTAAGCGATGACTGCAAGTAAAATGGAGCTAAAGCAAAACTAAAACGAAATCGCGTTCGATAAATTTGGAAGAACTTAAATTATCTTAAACAGACAGCAATCAATGTGTTTATGTCCGTGTACATAAAAAGATAACACAGGCCAGAGTTCTCATCTTATTACGTAGGTACTCGTAGGCCTATCTTTAGTTTTTGTGTTTTTCAAAAATTCTATTTTGGCCTAGTGTGATAATATTATCCTGACCTTAGGCCAATCATTTTGATCTTGTAAGCCTAAGTGCACGTTCAGTACCTTGCCATCTTGCTCATATTTGTCGTCATATTAATTTGAATTTTTATATGGTCGGTTTGAACGAAATAAATGAAGACACAGAGGGCCTGTAGAGATAACCAAGTTAAGTTTGACTGACCGGCACAGCGAGGAGACGATTGCTGTTGTAGCGACACGTCAGGGCGCGATGACACTCGCGATGTCTCGTACGCAGCAGTAGGAGAGATGGCAGAAGTATTGCTCGACAGAACAGGCAGCGAAACGCAGCGTCTGTCCGTGACGTCACCGGCCCGAGCTGCTTTGGCGGCGGCCGCCGTCGCTCCGGGCGGGAACTGTGGAAAACGCTTGACGGAACCGGCAGCACCGGAGGCAAAGGCGACAACGCCAGGTTGACGACCACGTCTTGGTCGAGTCACGTTGTCTGACGTATCTGTTGCCGCAGCAAACACACAACAACGTCGATATCAGCCGATCCACTTGTCAAACTACGTCTATAAGCTGCGTAACCCTAACCTTAATCTTAACCATGACATTTGACGTTTTGAACTGAAAATTGATGCACCTAAGTACACGTCGGTGTTATTTCATTTATTTGGCTGCGAGCGCTCTTGAGGTCTTCTCTAATTGGGCGCTCTACAAATTGACATATGCATTCATTCATTCTGACGTGAACAACGTTCACGCCAGTTTTGAAGCTTCTAACTTTCCTTTTCGAGTTATAAGCCGGTGCGAGACAGACAGACAGACAGACCGACGAACCGGCAAGACTTGTAATTCTGCCATTAGTACGGCCGCATAACCAATGAATGTGTTTAAAATTTAGTCGATCATCTGTTAAGAGACTGATGACGATTTGACGTCAAAGAGCAGTGCAACAAGCGGTTGATTGGCAAACGCGCGGCTTGTGTGAACATGACGTCATCACTCCTGGCATCCATCATATAATTCATATTTGGCGTTTGTAGCCGATCAGTTATGAAAGCAAGATTGCATTATCTATGCGCAGCACGCCGTCAGATCACAACACTGCTGCATGCATAGTGACACACAGCTAATGTAGGCCTAGACTAATTAATTAGCAGGTACAGACCTACCAAATGAAGCAGCCGAAGCAGATGCGGTGAATAGGCAGCACACAAGTGCACGTCGGTGTCAGTGTATAGTTGCTACTACTAATACTTCACAATGGACCTAATCAACCGAGGAAACTTACTTGTGTGATTGCTTTTATTGGACTGAGGATGTAAATTCTCTTAAGTTTTAGCCTCCGTCTCACAGCCTAAGTGCTACCGCATTTCTCAACATTTTGAAAAGTTAAGTTTAAGTTTTGGCTTTATAAGCGCTCAGAAAGAAAAAAAAATGGGAAAGAAATATAAATGAATTAGTGAAGAAACTAAAGTAGGTCATAAGATAACCCAAGTTATAACTCGAAGAAGCTGGCTTTACATGCGCATGACAACCTCACGTCGCACGTTACACGACGAGCGCACGCTCTTGGAGCCAGCTTTCTCGTGTCAACGAGGTAGGTCTTAAACGCTATCTGTTAGATCCATCACCGCCTATAATTGCTGCAATTAGATAGGTCCGACGGCCTTCCTGGAATCCAGTCATCAGCTGACGAATCAAGTAAGTAGTAACCAATCTATAGGCCTCATAGTTAGTTTTGGATAGATCCTTCTGAATTATCTGCCAGAAACAAATACGCACGCACTGACAGACTACGTATCGGGGACGCTGAAATCGCGAGACCTGACATCGCGAGACCATGTAGTTTAAGCACTAGATCAAACAGCGGTTGAACAGAGGGACTGAATAGTCCTTGACGGATTATTACTGCTGAGTAGAAATCAGAAAACTGTCCGTTGACAACTAAAATGACCGGCTGAGTAGGAATGCGAAAATGTTGGCTGTTGCGGCTAAAGTTGACTAAAAACCGTCGCCTCCAGTTTCTGCATGCGGTTAGTCATTCAGTCGGCGCTCATACGGAATCTTTACAGCCGCGTGACGACAACA
>Ga0209367_1006322_pt1 | contig 16420 bp, 16 predicted proteins | sample WorMetLIZISLAND2_FD_187412 | JGI IMG/M metagenome (GOLD analysis project Ga0209367, IMG submission 187412) | Marine gutless worms symbiont microbial communities from Max Planck institute for Marine Microbiology, Germany - Olavius geniculatus... ... | reverse complement strand
CTGATTCGTTGTCTGGCTCTTTCGCCCCCTGGCTTGTTCGCCTCCTGTGCCTGGCTGAATCGCCATTTGGCTTGTTCACCCTCTGGCTCGTTTGCCCCCTGGCTTGTTCGCCCTCTGGCTGATTCGCCCCCTGTGCCTGGCTGATTTGCCCGTTGGCTTGTTCGCCCCTGGCTGATTTGTCCCCTCTCCCCTGTTGAATGTACCGGTGATTCATTATTGAAACTTGTGTTTCAATTTACGTAAAGGCAACAAACTAGCGTAGCGTCACGTTGCTGATTAATAGTAACTTTAATTAACGTTTTGACAAACTGAATAATAAGTGATCACAGTTCACAAAGTTAGTAATTTTTGGTTTCATTGCAGCGGCACAACTATTATATAGCCTATACCTAGAACGCTTAAAACTCGGCTTATGTGTCAACGTCAAGCTTTCTTTGAAATGAATTCTTGCATGTATACTTGGGTCTAGCCTAATAACCGCTTGACGAATGCCTAGATCTATAGACAGCGTCAGACATTATTGCAAACATTCTAAGGCGAGAAAGCGTGCTAAAACTATGTATAATAAAATACATGTGTAGGCCTAATGATTTTATTTTAGAATTAAACAAAGCATTAAACATTCACACAATCGTTTACTTTCGTCATCATGCATAAACTGTCTAAACCTCAATGTGGAATTATCAGTATTCAACGGGGGCAAAACGTCCAAGATGAGGGGGCGAAAGAACCAGAGGGCGAACAAGCCAAGGGGCGAATCAGCCAGGCACAGGGGGCGAACGAGCCAGGGGGCGAACCGGCAAAGGGGCAAAAAAGCCAGACACCGATGGACACCCATATTAAGGGTGTAACATTAGTTATGTATTTGAGTCAACTGGTCCAAGTCTGCAAACTTGGCCGATCGCATGTAACCCGTGATGTGCTGTAGATACTGAACCACATTTCAAGCAAAATTTCACTGTTGGGTTTTTGGGGCCTTGGGCCACTTTTCACCTATCCATATAACTTCATCAAAATCCCTTGGTAACTTGCTGGGATACTTTGTAACTTGTCACTTTACACCCTATTTCCTGATGGCAAAAGTCTAGAAGTTACAGTAGACTTTGGATCTAGACCACTACTAATCAGTTTCTCCTCCGGCCATGACTGACCACTTCTAACAATATCAGCACAATTCACTGATAAAAACCAACTGATAAACAGACAGACTCTGTCACATAAACTCCTCCTCTGGTGGATATGATAGTGGATGGAGTCTAATGAGACACTGAACTAGTTAACTATTATGTTATTTGTTATATTATACTAATGCAGGTTATTTTGCATGTGGCAGGTTTATAATGATGGTACATTAGTAGTGGACTGAAGCAATGGAGTCAGTGCTTCGTCGGTTCGGACTGAAGAAGGGTGAGCAGCGGGAATCCGAAGCTCGGCAAAAGCTGCAGAGAGATTTATTTGCCTTCTCTAGGGTTTGTTTGCATGTTAAAACCATTTTCTTCAGCCTATATTTCAAGCATTTCATTTTTAGATCTGACAGAAAGTCAGCATGCTATTTTTATTTTCTGAGTTTTTATCTTAGTTCATACGGATAGTAACTAAATATGCTCTGTTAGAATTTTCCTAGCAAATTAGTTATTTTTTTAGTGTTGAATTTTCTGAGATGATGTCAGATATTTCTGTTTTGCATCACGTTGGTAAAAAGACAGAAAGTGTTTAAACATGTGCACATTTATTGTGCACTCAGATGGTGTCAAAAGGAATATTGTATATCAAGCTAATGATAGAGCTGTGCCTGTGCTGTGCAGTGCATGGAACATGGGTTTCCGAGTAAAGCTAGTGCTATTACATATGATCCTGAATTGGACTTGATGGCACTGGGAACCAGATCAGGAGCACTTCGAATGTATGTATAAATAATAAATTCACCTAAGCATTCATGCATGCATTCAACTTTTGAGGTGCCATATCTCTATAATGGTGCATGATAGAACGGCATGGCTTACGGCCACGTCTGTATGCCACCGACATCCAGGTATACGGCTCGTGCAGACCGTCTGCTGTCGCCAACTTTCAGGTGTGCCTGTCTGCATGTGTCGATGTTGCGTGGATGCTGGCCAACCATCTGCAGTTAAACACGGGCAAGACCGACCTGCTCTGGTGTGCAACAGTTCATCACTGTCATCAGCTGCCCACGGCAGCTCTTAGAATCGGGTCCGATTTTGTCAACAAGTTGAAGTCAGTTTGAGATCTCAGAATGTACTTCGACACCAACCTCAGCATGCGATGCCACGTTCAGAAAACTGTTGCCAGCTGCTTTACCATTCTTCGTCAGCTGTGCAGTATTCAATGTTTGGTGCTGATGTCTGTCTGCCAGACGCTTGTCATCGCACTTGTCCTGTCCCGACTGGACTATGGCAATGCTGTACTGGTAGGCTTAACACGCAATCTGTGCAGCTGACTCCAGTCGGTACTCAACGCTGCTGCACGATCCATCGCTGGCCTGCGTCGCTCGGACCACATCATCGACACACTCACCAGTTTCCACTGGTTGAGAGCGCCCGAGCGTATGCAGTTCAAGCTGGCCACAATTGTCTATCACTTGCTGAATGGCACAGCGCCATCCTACTTAGCTGCAGACCTGCAACATTTTCCGACTTGCCGTCAAAATGATGTCTGCGATCCTAACTGACACACTAGCTGGATGTTCCCCAGTCGCAATGCGCAACTGTTGGTGATCGAGTTTTTGCCATCACGTGCAACACACTGTCACAGTTCTGTCGTGAACTGAAAACATTTCTGTTTACACAGTCCTATCCTTCTGTACTTTTGTTGTGACTTGCACTTTTATCTGTGGTCCTAGCATTTTTTACTTAGGCCATGTTAAAAAAAACTTTAATGTAATGTAATGTAATAGATGCATGCTCACAATGGACCACTTATAGAGAACCTCTGGTGACGAATTGAATGGTCACGTGACTGACGATGTTAATTGTTTAGTTATTATAATAGCAAAAGATGACAATAACATTTCTGGTGTACAATTTAAAATTAAACCTTTCAATTTTTACCACTGATCTACACAGCTCACTGATGTTGTAAGCCATTGAAATGCATTGGACAGACTCCGTGTTTGTTTGAACATTATCTTGTTTAACATATTAGTTGTCTCAGCCAGCAGCCACAATAATTGGCTGCGTCTTTGTCTGGCTCTGTTTTCAGCGATCATCATATTGGATGCAGTTGTTATTATTAGGTCGACTCTTTGACTGAATTGATCTAAGACCTAATAAAGCCAGTCTTCCACTTCTGTGTACATACGTCCATCCATCTGCAAAAACTTTGAAATTTGGTTTATAGATAGAAGTTTATGTGTGCTGCATGATGGTGTGGCATATGACCTGATTCAGAGTCAAGGTCACACGACTTTCAAAGTTAATTTTTTTTCATTTCCAAAGTTATCTTCTTTGCTATTTACAGCATACTGGCAAATGAATACTAGCATGCATAATTGCATGTACAAATTGCGTCGTATGTACGAGTATTTTGTTATTGAAAAATTGACTGATGCAGTATAAAGTAATCTGATGTGCAGAATGAATGTATATATGGTGTGTGTTGGATTGAAATGGCAGATATGGTGGCCCTGGCGTGGAGTTATCAGCCCAGCATGATGACTGTGCAGCCGTCTTTCACATATTTATGTTTGATCAGGTATTGGCAACACAGCTTACACTTGAGTTATTTTTGTTATTTGTCGCGGTCGTGAATATTCTGGTTCTGAATATTTCGGCTGTAGATCTGTGTGTGATTATGGAAGTGACTGTATCGTGGACAGGGTGGTTGGTTTTGTTAGATGCAAAGAGAAAGTCAGTGTTCGTAAATTGGTGGAGGTTGAGGAACTGGATAGTGACTAAAAGTTCTGGTAGGATTGCATGAAGGTAGATAGATAGCTAGGCGTTCTGGCCTGTCTCATAAGGATTCTTGGGATCAGGATCAATGGATCAGAGGCTTACATGCAAAGTGCCTGCTTTCATGTGTTTGTGTGCATATCATATCATGGTTTGGATATTTTTGGTTTATTTTCTTGACTTTGTTGTGAGTGCAAATACCATAAATATGTCCACAGATACGAATACTGATGAACTTTTGAAGTGAGGATGTTTTTGCATGTTATACTAAGTCAGTTTTTGTTATCGTGTGATCTTTGACATTTGTCACAACTTGTTTTTTTTTATCACCAGCAAGTAATTGTTAAGAATGAATTGAGCTGGTCAATAATGAGTTATTAGCCGACCATACTATACTTGAGTAATGGTTGAGCTTATGGTACTGTACGGTTGTTGTCTGTCGTTTATCTGTCCGTCTGTCACAGATGTACTATGGCTAACGGGTAGGTCTTAGGGGGATTTTGTTTACACGAGTAATTAGCTATGTGTCTTAAATCTAGGCATGCAAAATTTTAGCGATCTAGTGTAAGGAGAACATTTTCAAAATTGAACTCGAATGGAGGGGATAGGAAAGATGTGCATTTTTAACAGAAAACTGGCCATATCTTAAATGGTGGTAGATAACTGCCTAGATTGCTATTGATCACTAATAGGAAATTGCATATGCCCTTTTAGATGAGATGAAAATCATTGACCTTGGATGACCTTGAAGGTCACTGACAAGCAGTACGGTTGGCTATCCTAGTGACAGCTGAGCTTCTTGTTTATTCTTGCTGCAAACTGCTTATTCTCAGAGTAGTACAGACCTAATCCCAATGTTTAAAAACCTGCTTTTTTTAAAAAGTCTTGGTCAATCTCCCAGTTTTTATTGGGTTTCGGTTGTTTGGGGGTTAAATCCAGGCTTGGTGGTTTTGGGGTTCTCGTTGCTTTTAAATTATTAGAATGAGCACTGCTAGATGCTGGCCATTGGCCATATCAAACAATTATCCAGAAATTTGCTAATTCGTAGGTTCAAAATTTCTACAACTGGACCATAATAATAAAATGTATCATTAGTAGTTGAGTAATAAACTAAGACTGGAATAAGTTTAATTGAGGCGAGTCTTTCGGTGGTCTTTAACTGGATTTACCCAATGAAAACCAATGAGTTTTAGTATGTGCCCGCATGTCTCATCCCTGTTGATGTCTAATGCAGTTGACGAGTACTGTATGATGTGGTGGTGATTTGCAGGGCAGTGTGGTAACTATCTGCAGTGATGAGTGCTTGCATCTGTGGGAAATCAGTAACCGTGACGGTCTGTCGCATCTTGAGCATGTCCGGTCCCTTTCACTCGAGAGCAAGTATGCTGTCTATCTTACTCTGATTCGAGTAAATGATAAATGTGCATTCATGTGTAATAGGCCTAATTGTTTTGTACAGTAGATTTGTGTTTAGGTTAGGTTTTAGTGCTTGTGTGCTCATCACTAAAATTAAAAGTGGACTGAATAAAGCCCAGGTTCCATTACGCCGACTTTGTGACAAAGTTCGGGACAAGTTCCCGACAAAGTAGCGGACTTGTTGCGGACACAAATCATGAAAATCTGCGACACATATCACGTCGCCAACTTTCATGGTTTGTGTCTGCGACAAGTCCACGACTTTGTCGTGAACTTGTCCCGGACTTGTCGCCGACTTTCCCCGAGCATTGTAGCAGACTAAATTCTATTAGAGTGACACAAATGGGTTTGTCGCGGACTTATCACAGACTTTGTCACAAAAACATCTCGACATGTTGAGATGGTTTGTGTTCGCGACTTTCGTGATTTGTGTCCACGACTTTTCTCGAGGAGAAGTTTTGGTGAAAGTCGGCGTAATGGAATTTGGGCTTAACCAAACACTTGGCAAACTGTAAATGGTTGTGGAAGTTAATTTCTACATTTGAGGCACTGAATATCTAAGTGCATGATTGAATTTGGTGTCCAGGTTGTCTCGAAGCCATCCAGTCTAATTGTGTGGCTGTGCTAATATGGTTTTTGCCCATAGGTCTTACTCCACATGTCTGTCTGTCTGTGAGTCCATCTGTCCTGTATAGAGTCTTAGCTCAAATATATATAAAACATTTTCTGGGACATAATTTTCAAGACATTTTGCACTGTGCTGAATATTTTGTAATGTCTTAGGCTTATTCAAGTTAGTAACGAGTGATATTATGTCATGAAAACTTTGTTACTAGGCTACCACGGTGTCCATAGTAATGTAATGTAATGTGTCCCGAATTTTTTCCTGTTAACATAATTTTGAAGTTCAGCCTCTGGAGTACAATAAAATATGCATGGGGTTTAATCCCAGAGGGGGTGCATGGTAACCCCTGTCAGCTCCCCAACTAACTGGAGAGTGCCCGTCGGTCGAAATGATTCGTGTGTATGATGTGGAAGGGTGAAGACAGTGTCAGCAAGTAGCTTGTCATGTGCTGGCGACATGTTATTATTGGGTGCTGAAAATGGACATGTATATACCGTCGACCTGCATTCGTTCCGACTCGCCGACAAAGTCATCTACCAGGAAACCGTCATGCAGAGGTAGGTCTGAGCTGATTTGCTTTGTGCACAGAGTGTGCATTTCTTGTGATATTAACGTGCATATGTTTGGTTTGCAGTTACATTTGCTGCTGAAATCTTGCATTATCATTTAGCACTAGCAGTCTAGCAGCTCACTTCACTTTACTTCAGCCCTTGATCCCCCTGGTGGGCTGAGGTCACTTACTGAGATGCTTCTGGTACCAGCTGGCGGAGATGTACGGCTTGATGCAGCTGTAACAGCCAAGGTCGCCAGCTTGTCGGACGAATCACGAAGTAGTACTGTTGAACTTGTCTCTATTCAGTGGCAGTGAGCTGTCTTGCCTGGTGAAGTTGCAGTTTATAGTTTATTTAAACGTTACGATATAGTCAACATATGTACCTGCTACTGTTCAGCACAGACAACGAGTCGACACGAAATGCACGTCTTTCTATGTTTTGACTTTTGTGTCAAGCCTCGTTAGCGAATGCTGACAAGATATACAATAATTGCTTAGTTCTAGTCTATGTTGACATGCTATTCTAATCTTCAACAACGTAGAATCGAAATCATTTCTGTAAACGCAGTCATATGATACGGTACATATTTGCAGCACAGGTCTGCCTCCAGAGTTCAATGTCGTCGACGTTTTTTTTGTAGTCAGCACTTGAAGACAGCTGTAGTCATTTGCCGGCTGAGTTACATTCATACTGAGAATGCTTAGCACTGACGACCTTTCTTAATTCTTTCACTGCTGGATGTTTTTTTTGAAACTCTGTGCAGCTGCTGAGTTTTTTTCACAAAATTTGGGACTGTGCATTAATGAATTCCATAAAATATTTTTCAGGACTTATCACGGTGAAATATTTTAAAACCGTGAAAAACATTATATACATTATGGGTGCATACGCACATTATATCCACCACAATGTCTCTGTGGTCATGACGATGCTGTTTCAAAGTTTGTATTCAATAATACACAGTGACAACAACTGAGATATTTTACAACAACTAAGATATTTTTCACTTTATACTCGTGAGAGTTTACTACATTAGTAAATGAGGTTTATGTCAGAAGTTACTGCTGAAAACGGATGCGTAATGCTCATATTATATATAATATATACATAATATATAATATATATAGTGTATATGCAGCTGAGTAGACAGTGCAGTGGAAACAGACTGCACAACAGAACCAGTCTGCTTGCATTTGTCAGCTGTGCAGTTAGAACACACAACACAGCCTGGCTTGATGCTTCTTTCCAACCCCGAGATGAAGTGACAACCAGTCAACCAGGATGGTAGACTGTGCTTGGATGCTTGTCCAGCCCTTGCACTTGTTGGCTCATACCCATCTAAATGATCGTCAGTAACTTTGGATTGGAACTTCAGTGGTGGCATAGTTCTGGTGTCAGTCATGTGCAGCTGAATAGACATTGTAGCCATTGACCAATGCAATTTCAATAATTCCATGGAAGATGGTGTGGTACCATTTGGAGCATTTATTTCGATACATATATGAGTCATTGTCAATGCCATGATGATCAGTGTTTCGCAGTCTAATTAGTTAATGGTTGACTTTGTAGTTGTCGTTGTTGTCGTTAAGTAGCCATTCTATTAATGTGCTACAAACAATAATACAACTAAGATAGTTTTTTTCACTTTATACTCGTGAGAGTTTACTACATTTAGTAAACGAGGTTTATGTCAGAAGTTACTGCTGAAAACGGATGCGTAATGCTCATATTATACAATGCGCTTCAACTGCTGATAGCAGTTAATGATCGAAACTGTCTCGCTGCGTGATCGTGCATGCATGGTGTGCCACGTGCAAGTCCATAATCTTATCACACAGCAAAATATTACAGTATATAAAATAAATATATTACAGTGAAATCTAAAGACAAGTACGAATTTAAAAGAAGTGAATTAGAGATAAAACGACAAAAATGCTGACTATCACAGTACACTATACACAGTAAGTTACTACTGGACTGATATTAAATTAAGCTGATCAACACCTCTGCATAGAAGAAGTCAGAACATTCCTGTCTGAGTGACTCCCAGAAATCACGGTCAAAAGTTATCTACTCCAGGAAATAATCAACAGGTGAGTAAACAAAAAAGTCACACCACGTGTAGCCAGTCATTGCCATTTGCATTTGAACTTGTGTGAAATACTTGTGGTTGTGATGCAAGGTCAACTTATTGGTCTCGTCCCTGACCAGATATTCCAGTGTTGTCGTTTGTGGACTGCTGTGCTCACAGCTCTTCGGGCACTTTGTTTCCAGCAGTCCCTGACCACAACAGTCGCAGCTAACGACTTGATCCGGTGAAGCACAAAGGTAGATCTGCTTCCTATCAACAAACAAACCGCAAAGTTCGACCTTCAGCAACTGGTGGCTCTCTTGCTGTAGTCTGTAATATTCGTCAGCAGCTATGGGCTCATTTTCGCGTCCGTACTTCACAGCTGGTACACGTGAGATGTCCTTTGGTTTCGTAATATCGCGCACGAGGTGACGCTTCGTTTCAGCGGTAGCAGAAGGTGCCTTCTTAAATGCCATGACAGTGTGCACACGATAGACCACGGACGCAGAGATTCCTCCTAATCGATGTTGCTGCCACGTGTCACTGGTTGCCTGCTGCCGTGTTGTTCGTTCGATGAGCTTTACTTCTGCTTCTGTGTAGCTAGGCGACTCTTCAGTATACTGTTGTACAGAAGTAAACTGTTTCACGTACTGACTGAAGGGTTGTAGTGAAGTTTCAGTAGCTGTGTGCTCCTCGACATTTGCTACATTTACATGAGCAGATGGCTCATATTGTGGTGTGAACTCAGGCATGGCATAGGTGAAAGCAACTGCCTTGGGGCAGTCTGTATAGAGCTCACTGACCAGCTCGTCTAAAGTTGATGTAAGCTCAATGGATGATCGAACTGGTTCAAACAACTGCCTGCCCACGTGGCTTCATTCCACCCTGGTGCTCGATTTCTTATAACGTGGCTTCTTCACAACCATCTTTTTGGCTTGCAGTGGTTCAGCGTACTTCAGCGATGGCACAATCCACTTGTTGTCAATGGACATACATTTCTTTGGGGAACCTGATGTCAGTCCCTGCTGCCAAGCATAGTCAATTTTGAACAATAATGCTGCCACATGGTTGCACGTTGAGCCAAGCCTGTGCACAACATCCAACTCAAAGTAATATTAAACACAATATTAAATATTGATAATAAAGCAATAATAAACAAAATGAATTATGGATACATTATATGAGAACATGCATAGTACAGTTTGCATGTAAACTGAATGGACACAACAAGTTTAGTCAGAAACATAATCTGATGGGATCCCCTTCCACTCGGAAAGTCATTAATTTTCCTTAATAAATGCACGGTGATCACTGCCCAAAAACACATACATGTACATTTTTTTCTTACAGAAGTTATCATTTACTCAGCTACCAGCTGTTTCAGGTACAAAACATTAATCATACCCACAAAATAAACATGCTATAACATAATAAGTAAGTAACCAATGGCACCTGTCAAACATTTTCCGGCGACCGTAACACTGGGAACCCGGTTGAACCAGATTCTGGAGCGAGTGGGTGGGCCATTGTGGCAGGCTGCATCACGGAGACGCAGCACATGACTTATGCATCACGCGCAGTCGCACAGGTGGCGTTGTTGGTGTGGGCCCATCATCTGGGAGTACCGGAGCTTGGTGCTGGAGAGGGCGATTCCGGCCGGGTCTTGTACGTGGTAAGTCAGCATGAGCTGGCCGGTGGTCTGATTCCCTGGCTGCGCCATGTCCGTGAGGAGCTGAGGAATGGTGTAGTAATACGAGCTCAAAGTGCGGAGTAGCGGGGTCGGTGCTGGTGGGAAGAGCCAGTTGCGGGGTTGGTAGGGCGCCTTCTGGCGTCCATGGGAGGACCGGCGTGGCGGATCTCCTGGGCGGAGAGGCCGTGGGTGGCAGGCCACTGGCAGCAATTGCCCAGCCGTGATGGCCGAGGGCGACCCTGTCGAAAAAGGGACGGTGGTCTGGCCTTTTGTCATCTGCCGGTCGGCGGACGGGGTGGCCGTGGATGGCTGGTCAGCTGGCAGTGATTGCGCAGCCGTGGTGGCCGGGGACGACTCCACCGGAGGGGAGACGATGGCCTGGCTCTCCGCCGTCTGCAGGTTGGCGGGCGATGTGATCGTGGCTGGCGGAGACTCCAATGAGCATAGCAGCTCATCTTGTCAGCTCTCATCAGTGGACGTGTGACGAGCAACAGGGCAGTCCAAAAGGTGGGAGATTTCCTATCGAGGGCAGCGGTGCCGTCGAAGGGCCTTCAACCGAGTAAAGCTCAGGCGGCAAATCTTGCAGATGAGACTTTTCCCTATCTGTGACACAGACAGCAAACACAAGTATATTCATATATGTATGTACAATGTATATACAGGGCGCGATCAGCCTACGCGTAACGTGCTGGTCGCTGAATGGTCCGCTTAGGCCTGGCTGATGGCGTGGAGGTCGTGAGGTGGTCTTGCACGTCCTGTGCGTTGGTGGCACTGGGAGGGAACATGAGCGCTTTCCCAGTCACCTGGACTCTCGTCAAAGCAAGGCTTCAACTTATCGATGTGTACAGTCCAGGGCTTCGAGTGGACGGTCCATTGGATGAGATAAGTGACAGGGCCCAAGATTTTGATGACGTGGAAGGGCCCTTCATAGAGACACTGCCACTTCCGGTAGCGGCCTTGGCGACGGCGGGGAACCAAGCACCAAACTTTAGCACCGACAGCAAAGGCCTGTGGCTGGGCTCGCAAGTCGTATGACTGCTTCCGTTGAGATGCGGCTCTGCCTAACTGTTGGCAGGCAAGGTTGAAAGCCGCGTGGAGCGTGGCCTGTTGTTTGGCGACAAAATCGTGGTCAGCCACTGGCTCGCTTGGTGGGGGCCATAGACAAGGTCCGCTGAAATACGGCTTTCCGACCATGCATTAGAAAGTAGGGGCTGAAGTAGTAGCTTCGTGCTTTGACGTGCGGTAGGCGAATGCAACGGCGTGGAGTTTCTCGTCCCAGTCTCGCTGGTTGGTTTGTACCCATTTTGCCAGCATTGGATGCATTGTGCCGTGGAATCTCTCGATACCACCGTTTGTCGAAGGTCGATAGGCGGTTGTTCGGATCTTATCGATGGCCAGGCGGTTGCAGAGTTCTTGGAAGAGATTACGTTTGATGAATAAGAACTTTCACAAATGAATAGATCTGACAAAGTCAAGCTTACCGCAGAAGTACTGAATCAATTTAATCGACTTCCACTTGTTCATACCAAAGATGCATTGATAAACATTATTATAACAAACAGAAAGTTCATGAACCATACCCTGAGAGCAGCACCATCTAAATTAAGACAACAAACAATAGGAAAATGATCAGATATTGATAAATTCATCATAAGTCTCATACTTAAGAGACTCTGCTCGACAGGTGGGAATCTATAAATACATGATCAATAACTGAGCATTTACTAGTACTTTCTTGATATGTCAGACTCGGTTAGGTACTTCGAAACCTCCTCTGCAGTAGTAGTCGAATCAAGTCGACTAACAAAACTGTGCCACTTCAATGATTCCTTTTTATCAGAACTCGGCTGTGCCGCTTTGATTGATTTTGAATCAGCATCACCCTTACCAGTAATTTTCCTGGACAACATCTTTGGTTTCTGTTTCTTAGCATTCACCACAAACCACTGACCATTATCATTCTTCGATTGAAACAAGTCCAAAAGGAAAGGTTCTTCAGAGGTTGGCAGAACATTCTTCGAAACAGGGGCATCATTGTGCATTTTGACTGACGGTGCAGACAGTTGAGGCCAGTCAGAACTGTCCAAATTCACAGCACCTGGGACGGTAGATGTTGCAGCATTCGGGATGACAGATGCACTTGTGGTGCCAGCTGATGCTGAAATCACTGTTGCCAGCTGTTCCACCTTTGTCTTCAGCACCTCAATGCGGTTAACAGCCATACACAAATCAAGAACATCCGACTTCAATGGTGGCTCGCGCTCCAGGTTGGCCGCCACGAACACTGGCAACGATTGCTTCGTTTGCTGTTCAACAAAGTTGACAACACCCATTATGTCATCAAGATCGAGTTTCGCCTTATCATCAGATTTAGGTCGACTGACGCATCTCAGCGCACCATCCACCTTCAAATCGTTAACAGACTTGAAAACAACATGCCAGCAGAAATGAATCTGACTACAAACTTTTCTCAATATATTCAATGTAATTATGCTTGGTACATTTGTAGATTATTCTGACCAAATTTGCGTATTCAGTTATTCACTCACCGTTGCGGTGTTGATCTTAAGTGTCTTGGTACTCAAATGGCTCGCCAACTTGGCTGATGAAACATTTCCATACTATCAGTATTTTTATGGGTGTTTTGCCGGAAAAAATGAATTTGACAACGAACTTCCTTCAATATATCCAATTTAAATGTGCCAGTTACATTTCTAAATTATTCTGATCGAATTTTCTTAGGCAGATATTCGCTCACCAGTACTCTGTTAGGCCTACGTGTCTTGGTATTTAAATACCTCGCCAAGTTGGCTGGCGAGACACTTTCGTATCATCGGTCTTTTATTGTTAATGTGATAGTAAAAATGAATCTGACAACAACTTTTTTCAATATATTTCATGTAAATATGCCAGTTACATTTCTAGATTATTTTGATCAAATTTGATTACACAGATGTTCGCTCACTGTTAGGCCTATGTGTCTTGGGACTCAAATAGCTCGCCACTTAGGCTGGAGAGACATTTCCGTATCATCGGTATTCTTATAGTTAATATACCAATAGAAATGAATCTGACTACAAACTTTTTTCTATATATTCAATGTGAATATGCTCGGTGCATTTGTGGACTATTCTGACCAAATTTGCTTAGTCAGTTGTTCACTCATCATTATGTTGTTGGGCCTAGGTGTCTTGGTACTCAAGTGGCTTCCATAATGGTTTGCGAAATATTTCATCAGGCCTATTTATACCATGTTTGTGTTTTCTATACCACTCACCATATCTGTGGCTCTTTGTGGTCAAAAAATGACTGTTGCTTTCATCTTTAAACTTTCGCACTGCTTCAAATGCCTCTTCATATGTGTCATACTGAATGCTTCTGCACAAGTACAAATATAAGTACAAGTACTTGAAACTAACTATCAAGTACTTAGTACAACCCAAGTACCTGCTACAGCTAAGGCCCACTACAGCAAAAGCAAAGAAGTTCAAGCTAAAGCATGAAACTTGCAGCTTGTTAGTTCAGAGACTATCTCTAACCCTAACATTCTAACCTTTAATCATAACTACTTATTTATTCCTTATTATTTATTACTTATTATTTATTGTGAAATAAAATACTGCAAATGCAAAAATCCAATAAGCACTTAATTTAGCTTTACCTTGTGAAAGCTAAATTTAGTGCTTATTGGCATTTTTCATTGGCAGCTTTCACAAGCTAGTCTAGTGACAGTATCAACGTGAGGTGACCAAAACTAGTCATTTGCGTTAAGTTTCTTCTGGATGTCACCTGTCAAATTTATTAAAGTCGACTAATGTTTCATGAAGCTACTGAAAAGCAGTGGCACGTTTTCTTATGGACCACGACATATATTTGTTGACAAATGAATACACTGCTTCACTGTGTACTGGTACTGGTGTCAGTATTGGGTAGGCCTCCTGGTATCGGTGGGACACAATAATATTTGGTAATAGACATAAAGTAGTTTGTTTGGTATCATTCAAACCCTACTTTTGAGATGTACTATCATCATGCTATCAACCTGCTTCCTGACAATGGCTGACCTTCTGCTTCCTCATCCTGCTCTGTTGGCCAGACAGTGAAGTGATGCTTAGCTTTGCAGTATCAGGTGGTAAGCCTTCTGCAGGCTTTTAAAAATTGAAGATGCTGCCGGGGAATGGGCTAATTAGATGTAGAACTAAAATGAAAATTCAATAGGCCTATTGCTTATTATTACACTAAACGAACACAAAAGTTTAATTTTTTTTGTATTGGCCTAAGTAGGTCTATATTAAATTTAAATGCTTATCGAATGACTTTTTACAAGTGCTCAGTGAATGAGAAGGCAACTGCCGCCGCATGCCTCAACGTAATTAGGTAATTAAAATAACGTGATTTTTTGGGTAGCGAATAACGTTTAAAAACCGGTAAAATGCTAACATATAGCATATAGCAATTGTTCTAATAATAACGTGTCTAACAATGCAACAGTACAGTTTGGTCCACCATTGTCAGGTCCTGCATTTTCAGGCGACCCGTCCGCAGGTCCGCATTTTACCCATGCCCACTCAAGACCTATCTGTTTTAACAGTCTAGGCAATAGCTGTGGCGTTTGTTATTTTGATTAGACACCTTTAAATTGGCTAACTAACTAACTAAGTAACTGCCAGAGTTTAAACTAAAACCCCTATTACAACTGCAATAAAACTTGCAACACTGCAACAAAGTGGGCGGAGTACCACTTGCACGATGGCTGTCAATCAGCTGTTGCTAACATAAACATAAACAGAATGCACGAAAAATGGATGAAGAATTTCAAGACATTTTTTATTGTTTAGCGGCTGTAAGCACTCTTGTAATTGAGCATATTATATTAAAGAAGAGGAGTATTAGGTGCAGACGCAATTCGACGAACGTCAACGTCCATGAAATCGCTGTTAGTCGTCTTCCACAGACATTCCTCTGCCCTCTAGAGCTCTATTAAAGATTTTGTCTGCGCTTCAGTCAGTCTAGATTCAGCCATGATTAAGCACAATTAATGTATTTCATCCAGCTACACCAAATAACAATGTTTGTCAAAATACCGGCAACCTGTTGTTTTTGTTTACACCACTGTGCAATGAATAGTAATTCACGGTCTGACAGTATGCTGTGATTGGCTGCAACTTGCAACTTCATGAATAAAATTGTGCGAGCACAATATTATGCTAATGAGGTCTGCAATAGTTGTGCAACTTCTTGCAGCGTTTGTTGCAAGTTTTATTGCAGATGTGATAGGGGAAACTAGAAGTATTGAGGTATTCCCTCTGTTCGCCCTTGCTATCCGATTAGACAACATGAAGTCGATCTAGTGAATAACTGTGTGTTCAACCCCCTTTGACCGCATAACGCTTAACAGGGACGCTGGTGTAGCATTATTGAATGCTCCCTCAATGTCCAAAAAGACTCCTAGGGCATATTCTTTGTTATTTAACGCCCTTTCTATCTTCCCTACTAAATTATGCAACGCTGTATTGGTAGATTTACCGGCAAGATATGCATGCTGATTCTTATTGAGAGGGCTTCTTATGAAGAGTCCCATGTCTATTATATCTGTCTATCAGTCTCTCAGCCATTTTCAAAAGAAAAGATGTTAGACTGATTGGATGAAACGACTTCACTTGGGTGTAAGAACGTCCCAGCTTAGGTAAAAACACTACTTGAGATGTACGCCACTGGTGCGGTATATACCCCAGTGCAATACAAGCTCTGAATAGTGAAATTAACTGTGGCAGGAGTATATCCAGTCCCTTTTGTAAGAGGGCTGGAAATATCCCATCTATTCCTGGGGACTTAAAGGTCCATGGTCACCAAAATTAACATATACATTTTATCCATTTTCCTGAAAGTGCAAAATTTTATGATAACTTTGACAGTAATATCGGCGCCCAGTGTTCTGTCAACACGGAAAAATTTACCTTTGAAGTCGACGATCTACGAAAACGACGTAGAAAATGCGCCGCCATGATGACCTGCGGTGACGTCATGAGTTTAGCCTATAGACGTCATGAATTAATATTCATGACGTCTATAGGCTATGGCATAGCCCAGAATGATGTCGGCTAGCCATTAATATTCATGATCTATATGGGCTAGGGTCATGACGTCACTGCGGGA
>Ga0209367_1006319_pt1 | contig 16424 bp, 8 predicted proteins | sample WorMetLIZISLAND2_FD_187412 | JGI IMG/M metagenome (GOLD analysis project Ga0209367, IMG submission 187412) | Marine gutless worms symbiont microbial communities from Max Planck institute for Marine Microbiology, Germany - Olavius geniculatus... ... | reverse complement strand
TTTTACTTGTTACTAGTGATGATTCGATATCAGGATTTCATTTTCAATACGATATCGATACAATATTTGGAAAATATCGCGATATCGATATATATATTTTTAAGATAATAAGTATGTACATGGTATACAAGCACAGGAGCAACACGTGAACATTGAGCAGGTCATTATGCTTTATTTAGGTAATAAAAATGTGTTTCTGGCTGAAATTATATTACGCCCCATTTGTAATCTTTCTTTGCAGTCACCCAGTGTACTGAAAAATTTGTAGAAAATATCGCGATATTATCAAAAATATCACGAAAATATCGCGATATGTCGAAAAATTTGATATTGTTTTCGACGATATGATACGATGCGATAAATCGATATTGAAAACGATATTTTTCGATATTTTCGATATATTGAATCATCACTACTCGTTACATACCGAATGTCTTGGTAGCATAACTGTAGGATGTTGTGGGTCCGACTCCCAGTCAGGTGGTTACTAGCTGAATGAGTGACTGTCTGTGGACAGGTAAACCATCTTGGATTACCAATACCAAGGTCAACTCAGCCTTGCATCCCTCTAGGGTAAGTAAATCGAGTACTGGCCTGTTTGGCTGGGATAAAGGTGGGCGTGAGTGAGTAGGGCTTAACGTCCCACCCGACACAGTATAGGTCATTTTGGAGACGGCCTTTTCAGGCAGAATGCACACAAACACAATAGTGGAACAGTAAGTTTGAAAAGGGATAAAGGTGGGGTGCATTTATCCATGTTGGGTGGCACATAAGACTGTGTGATACCATGTGGCAGGTGATGCTCCGTAGCTCACAGATGGGTTTTCTGCGAAGATCCAAATCATTTAACCATTAGCTGGGTGCATGGGCCGTAAGGAAGTTTGCTGCTAACTTTCATGCATTCATACCAACTTCAAATATTAACAGATTATCAATTTTTTTAGTAGCAGTGATAAACTTGAGATATGCGAAAGACAAATGTTTAATTTTACTGAAGTTACTTTAGAATAATGCACTAAAATCAAGTCACACAGTTATGCAAACTTTTGTTATAGTACTCAAGATTTGTTTGGTCTGTAGTAAATTTTGTCCTTAATAATTGCTGAAATTTTATTTTAGAAACTATCGCACGGTCTTGAAATTATTGAAGTTTTTGTACATGTGTTTTTGTAGCTAACTGCAGCCTCCGGGACATAGCTAAGTTTTGTATAGAGCACTGTTTTATCCCCATTCCGCATGTGTAACTATAATTTAAATCAAATAATGCTGTTGGGAGCAATTGACTAAAACATTCTCATATGTTTGCATATGTGAAAATTGTGTTTGTAGCCTTCAGTTGCAGCTGAGCGTGTATACACGGTGTCAGTAAACGACGTTGTTGGGATGTGTAAGTGCAACAGCTGGTCGGAATGTCTGCTGCATTTTACTGACGTCGTGTGTAGCGCAACTAATGCCTACTTGCCACTGAGCAAGCTGACTGCAGTCAAGGGACTTCAGAACGCCACACTGACGGTAATTAGACCTAAGACATATACAGTGCAGCAAAAAAACTAGCAATCGTTTTAGTCGAGGCACTGCTTCGGCCCAAACGCTGGCAGGTCTGGCTTCTTGCCATTAATAAATGCTATGGTAAAGTCTGAACTTGTGCGTTAATTTAGTAGCTGAGACAGTCGGGATAAGGTGTATGAGATTCCGTGACTGACTAGCAGCTGTAGCTAGCAGACAGTAAATAACAGGCACAGTGAGTGTTTGGGCCAACGACACGCACCGTTTTTACACGCGACAGCAGCTGTTGCTGTAGCGCGTCTCAGCCATCGCAGTTCTGTCCGTCCGTCCGTCCATCACACGGGTGGATCAGTCAAAAACAGTGCAAGCTAGGATCACCAAATCTTCACCGTTGGCTGCCTAGAAGACTCTAGTTTCAGGATCCGCAAAGCTTTTCCACAAATTTGAAAGGGATCACCCCGAGCAGGGGCGTTAAATGAGAGGAGGGTAGGAAAAATTTTATTTTCAGCCAGTAAGTCGCTGTAGTGCGAGATAGGGCCTAGGTTACCATTAATCACTAATAGGAAGTCCTCACTAATAGGAAGTGCTAATTGTCTTGATTGGCACCAAAAGCAATGACCTTTGATGACCTTAAATGCCAAAATAGAGGTTCTCACAGATTTTTGGCGATTTTTGGTTGCGACACACAATTCAGGAGCGAATTGCGCCAAAATCACTAAAGATAGACTGGGACAGCCTGCGTATAAAATTTTTAGCATTAAATATAGTTTTCTCTAGTTTAAATTTCACCCGCTGCCCTCTGCGTTCGAGGAATTCTCCCCCTTCAAAATACTTTCATTTGGCCACTCAAACGGCAGCAGCCACGCGAGACAGTGGCGCCATCTGGCGTTGTAAACACATTATTCTCAATGTCAGTTGCTGGGATCGGTGAGCTTAGATTTTGTTTGCAGTGGGCCTTCAAACATGCACCGCTGTTGCGCATTCCACTTTGCGTTAGCTAGGCTTTCATGTCTGTGTTAGTAGTGTCATGATTAATTAGATGCTAGCATGATATTTGTAATCCGTTTATTGTACTAAGCATGCTAGGCTTGTTAACTCATTATCACGGCGTCATCATATGGCTCCTTGCTGTTTTTGTTCCTACTTCCTAGCATTACGCTTTTACAGTTGTTTTTGTGCAGTTATGTCTGTTTTTGGATGTACTTACTGCATTGTGTTGACAACTTGACATGCTAGGTGACAGGAGTACAGTTATTGGATGCATCTACAGTGCAAATCAGCATTCACTCGACGGCAATAGCTTTATATGTCTGGCTTGATGCGCCCGGATTCTCGGGCCGGTTCTCAGACAATGGCTTCATAATGCTGGCACCGGATGCTGTTGTGAGGTTTCACTCGTGGACCAAGATTGGGAATCTGATTGATCGGTTCAGCAGCAGTTTGACTGTACGATCACTGACTGATGTTTACACAGGGTGAACCAAACGTTTTTTAAAATAATTTTTAATGCTTGTTTACAACTGTGAAGTGATTGTATCACTCTGAGCACTGTCACTAGACATAAATAACTTCCACAACTAGATTAATAATCTAGTACTAAGATACTAAGATGGAAACGGATATGAACATTGCTTACGTCGATCACAGAACTAATAAATTCATCAAATTACGACCTTTTTATTATTGTTTTTGTTGACGTTTCGGCAACCGCTGCTGCCTTCGTCGGAACGACTGTCCGCCAGGTGTTGACTATTGATGATTTACTTTACCTTAAAATGCTTTACCTTAAAATCAATATAATATATGCCATATGGCTCATACTGAAATAACAACGACACGGGCAATTTGCATTTTCAAGTGTAGATGATCCAATCCAGTTGATAGGCAAAGATTAACGTCTTTGCAAAATTGACATCTTTGCAAATGATGATTTCTGACGGTGTTGTTGTGGGGTGCATATCATCAAATTCCCCATTTTGAGAAATTTAGGGGCAGAAATGGAATTTTGAGCACCCTGTCGGAAATTTTCGGCTGTCTGTTGAAAAAGTTACAACTTCCTGCCACCTATTTTTTACCACGAACGATGCCAGTGATTTCTGATGATGTTGTTTGAGAAGACTTCTGATATGTTAGTACCGAGTGTCAAATTCCATGATGAAAAAGTTTGCAGAAATACATATACTGTGTCTGCTGAATGAAGAAAAGTGAAATAGGACCAAATTCATTATGCATAGACTGCGTGAATCCTTCAGACCAGAGTGATTGAGTTGTTTACTGTCAACACTTGTCATGTTATTACATACGGGCCTACTGACATACTGTGATAATAATACTGTGATATTTCATGCACTAACACTGCTGCTGTGATGATATTATTGTCTGAATGAAGATTTGTGTAATCAATCCAAAACTTATGGTTTTGTAGATATGACTTTTAAAGTTTTCTTGTTGCCATTTTGCTGCTTCAGTCTTTTGTGCACATAAATACCGGGTGGCCCAATAAAAACGTCGTGAACTTTGCATAACCATAACGTCGCGTATACTTTATGAAGATAAATTTCCTTTTGCACATTTGTAGATCAATGTGTACTGTTACTTACTTATAAACTTCAGTGACGTCACTAACGACACCACTGAATGCCGCTTAATGACGTAAGGCGAGTTAAAAATCCAATTATGTAAAGACAGCGTTCTATCACACCGCATCAAAGCAAGTCAAAAATTTATTTTCCACACAACATGCCAGATTTCGTCAGCTGACAAGAATGAACATCACATTCGACAAATTTGAATCCGCTACATTATTTAGTTTGGGATACCTTGCAAGAACTTGTTTATGAAAGAAGGCGTTAACCGTTTGTGAACCTCAAAGATCTTCAGAATGTTATCACAGACAAATGGCATGATGTCGACATGAGACAGTAAGAATCGGAAAAAGACATAATAATTGTAGTGGAAAAAAAGCGTCTAGCAGCAGTGGCAAAGGAGAATGGAGGACCTATTCAGCACATTTTCTGCTGATCATTTGACTGGTGATGTGGCCTACTGTGACGTTTTTGGCGTAGCCTGCGTACAAGCGCCAACGCAAAGAATGAGCCGCGTACAAAAATTGCTTTATGGCATGTGGCATGATATCATGGCTAATACAAAAATTTTTTAAGTGAAAATTCCTAGACATATTCGAAGACGTTTGGTCATTACATACATGCTTTTGTTCCGATTCATTTCGTCCAATCTGCTGAGCATGCAAATGTTTGGGACGTTTTTTTGGGCCACCCGGTATAGTTGATCACAGGCTGCTGTTTAATGGTGTTTTATAATGAAACCTGTTGTGTCTATATCTGTGTCTCTTAACACTGCTAAGACATTGCCAGTCGTTAATTGGTCAGTGCAGTTAGATTAATGCATATGATAATTATGATATGCAATGGTAGGCCTACTTATTAGGGATGTTGGTTTATAGCGGAGAATTTTCTTAAAATATGCGGAACTTTTGGAGGCAAAATATGCGGGAAAATATGCAGAATTTGGCGAAATATGCGGCGCATATATGCGGCATATGTGCTGCATATGCGGCATATTTTTCCACGTATTTCTGGCATATGCAAATTTGTGTGATGGAGAATAAAAATCATGATCATTAATCGGCCTTTTCTGCACAGTTCTGACATTTTTGACTTCAATTTATTCAACGTTTAATTGCAAATACCGGTAATTGTTTGTCGTCAAAATATTTAGCAGTTTTAAAACAACGTTGGACAAGGAAAATGCTGAAAAATGCACTCGCATATGCGGCATATATGCGAATGTATGTGAATTTTTGCATATGCGGCATAATTTTCGCAAATGCGATTCTGAAAATGCCATCATATGCGGAAAAATATGCGATATGCGGGTTTTGGCAAAATATGCGATCGCATATGCGATTGCATATTCGCATATAACCAATATCCCTAACTTATCATATCTGTGTGAAATGTGCAACATATGCTGCCATTTCTAAACCGCATAAAACACTCGGTAAAATTATCAAAGCTGCAAGAAGAGCAAAAACCTATGATCACCTTACAATATGCCTCTTACGAGTAGCTGGCCCGGCATATTCCAGACGTAGAAAATAAAAGAATTATCGAATTTTATCAATGCTACAGCTGGCCAGATACCAAATCCGCAGTCACTTAGGTTATCATACGTGTGTGAATCGAACTATGGCTCACTGCAATATTGATGTCATAAACAGACAAACTAACTGTGATATAAGCCCCCTCCAAAATCAGGCCAAACAAAATTTCTGGCTACACCCCTAAGTGAATGGTCATTTGCACTAACAATTGCTTCTATGTTGTTTGTATTACTGGTGTTTTATTTTTTTTTCTACAGTATGATTGTTGTGTACAAAATCTTTCTGGTAGTATTATCATTTGTATTGGTGGTTTGGCATAGCAGTAACGCGTTTCATCCAATCGACAAAGTTACTCTATGCCGGGCCGGGTTAGTACTTTGATGGGTTACTACCTGCAGACAGGTAAACCATCTCGGTATGTAACCAGCTGCTTAGGTCAACTCAGCCTTCCATCCCTCCGCAGTAGGTAAATTGAGTACCAGCCTATCTGGCTGGGGTTAAGGTGGGTGCGTTCACCTGTGTCGGGCGGCAGGTAACACTGTGTGATCCCATACGTCAGGTGATGCTCCGTAGCTTCCCAAGAGCTATATCACCACCACCTTCACCTGTTTAAACTTATATACAATGAAGATGTGTTTAAGCTAGCTAATTCTAATTTTAGCTAATTCATTATAATTGGCACATGTGAGCCTAAAACTGCTGATTGTAATTCTAACAAACTGACCTTTGTACAAACTAATCCCGTTTTAATTAACTGGAAAATGTGCCATTCTGTCCTAGCACTGATAATGTCTCTGTCATATTATCAATTAATTCAATCTGTATTTATATCGCAGTGCAGATTAGCGATGTAAAGTACGACAAAATAATCAGTGCAAAATTATCAGTGACATTCTGAACAATATTATCTGACATCAGTGCACTACAATCGACCTTGATGCAGTATGTCCTGTCTAATACAAGATGTCACATGTACAATATAGTTCATATATACACCATTGAGTCAAACAAAAATAAAACATTAAACTTTTGGCCAGTTCTCGCCAAATACTGACCAAACCTGTCGTATTAGAGGTCCAGGCTAAATCCAATATCCAAATTTGTGCACTTAAAATCTGCTGAAAAATTTGCCAAATTCGTTGCCATATTTGGTCTACGGAAAAAATACAATATTCTCTATTAACATTTTCCCCTTTTTCAAAATCACAACTTCATATATGCCAAACATGCCAGTGACAAAATTTTAATAATTGGCCCATATGTGTCTGACTGAATTCCGACAAAAAGGAGTCCACACATACCACGATAACATGACTAAGTGTATTAAATTAAATATGTTTAAAATTTACATCTGTCCTATCGATACGACACTGAACCAATATGCCAAAAACTGTAAAAGTTGGCTCCACCAGAGTTGAAATATAATGTTAAACTAATGTCTTCAGTTTTTAACAATATTAACATTGTTTCAATAGAAGACAGAATGCTAATATGTAACATAAATAATTGGGTCAGGAAGGCGAAAAAAAAACAACAGGCAAGGTTTAGCAGCACAGCTGCTATTCGTACAAGCGCTAGTGAACACAGACGGCAAACTGTACACGACAAACATTTGCATTTATTTCTCAGTCGATCATTATCATTATGGATATTCAATCGTTATATTATCTTTATTAATACCAGCAATAATTACCACAGAATATGCTCTGTTCACACATTTATAATAAACACAATTCAAAATCAGCAAAGCGGGACAAACTAATCACGGCTAATCGATCTGCCAGCAAAGCCTGCCACAGCTGCCTGTATTCACAGAGGCAGTGACGGGCAACTAACTAGCTCTTTAGTTAAAACTTTTGCCCATCACTAGTGATCGAATGGCAATAACTAGTGGCCACTGCCAGTAAAGCCATTTGGCTTTCACAGAGCTTTGATCTTCATACGCTTCAGTTTCGGCTGCTTCTTTTTCGCTTCCTTCTTCAGCGTTTTCTCCTGTACATAAATATCGTAACTGTATGCTTACCTAGCAGCTATTACTTTGCAGCTAACAACTGCTCTGAAAATGTAATTATGAAAATGTACTACTTGCTAAACCCGGGAAGTGCTTAAAACTAGCAATTGGTGGTAAAAATAGTTAGTTTAGTTTAAATAAAAAATGCCGTGCATCCCATTGTGGCCCTTCGCACCTCAATTTTTGGCCTTTCAGGCTCCCTGCCCCCACCGTCAAAAATTTCCAGATCTGCCACTTGTCACAAATAAAGCTGTTCCTCGGACAAATTAGTCCCAACCTAGAACAGTCACCAATGACAAAAACTTTATTATAAGAATGCTATATAATGACAATTTGTATTAGCTTGGACTACTTGTTCGTATCATTTCATTGACCTCCGCCCGTTTTTATTGTGTAGCAGCGTTTTGTCTGTTTTTTAAACTTTAAACGAATGAATGAATCCTGACTCAACTGTATACTAACTGCACGTAAACAATGCAAAGAGTCTAGGGCAAACTCTGCCTGCGTATTTTGCATCAAAGCGCATGCTTCAAGAAATGTGTTCGCTATAAACCGATGTCCCTGATAGCCACAGAGTGGAAGAAAATGTGCACTTCAAGTTTATGCTGTTTTTCCAGGCCATCTTCATTCATCGTTCATTCTAAAGTGCCACTATAGTAGTAGTAGTAGTAGCTAGTAGTTGTAGTAAATAGTAACTAAAACTTTCAATCCCGGGATCCCAGCCGTTTTCACCATTGATCCGAAATCAGAAGATGAGTGGCATCCTAATCCCGGGATTTCAAGACTTCAAAAAATTTGTTAAGTAATACTGTTTCAACTGTTGCGGGTAATAAAATATCATTTCCTGCCATCTACTGAAATATTTCATGAGCAAAAGAATCCTTGCTGTGCATTTTGACAGTCACTCACAGTCACTCCCAAGACCCTGACAGCCTAGGCTTACTTACTTTTTATCGAGCAGCTATTACAGTGACACTAATAACAACCAATCTGTAAGCCTAATCTCAAAAGTGGGATCCCAGGATTGCAAATTTCTTAATCTTGTATCCTGGGATAGAGAAATCGATCCCTGGATTGCAATCGCTACTAGTAACTAACAGCTGTTAGTAGTAGCCAGTGGCTAGTAGGCTTACCTCAAGTTTTCGTTGTTTATCGGGGTCGTCCTCATTCATCATTCGTTCTTTCTCAGCCCGACGTTTTTCCTCACGTCGACTCTGCGCAGCCTCCGTGCGCTGAGTGTGAGCAGCTTTCTGCAGTGTTTCTACGGCCTTCTGACGACTACGCTCTGCCTTCACCTTAGCCTAACAACAACAACAACAACAATAGGATACTTCAAGAACAACTACAACAACTACTACTATTACAGCTGTCTGCAGTGTCTCCACACTCCACAGCTTGGTGACAACTGTCTTCACCTTGACATAAAAATAATAAAATATGACAACAGACAATGACAAATATACCTGGCTGCATATTTGCTGCCAAATGGAGTTACTGGTACACGCTGCACAGAAACTGCTTGGTGTACAGATACTGGACAAAAACAAATGATAACAAGAATGCTGTTGAACGTCTTTGCTCAGTTTGATGCACTTCACCAAGCCACTGTGACAAAAAATGAGATTAATACATTGCAACAAATATAAATATGCACTGTGCATTATTTACCCTATTTTTGTCAAAGTCCGACCAATTTTCAAAATTCTTTCACTTACAGATTTCGTAGAAAATATGCCACAAAACTATCATTATTCATAAAGCTTCCCACCACACCTGAAACGTGTTCCTAAACTATCTGTAAAATATTATTTTTGAAATAAGTATAAATTAACACAAGTATAAATGTAGATAAATAGAGAACCTCTTTGCTGAGTTTGAGGCGCTTGAGTTTGTCCAAGCAGTAGAAGACCATCTTCATGAGAGGCTTCATCTGCTGCATGTCTCGCAGGCCATTACTCAACCCCAGACCATCGACTACTGTACAACGTTCAACATCTACTGCTACTAACAGTTACTACTACTCTACCGCAGTAGAAAATTCAACAACTATCACTAGCATTACTAGTACATTTTGCAGGCCGTTAGTGGACCCCAGCCCATCGACTAATGTAAATGAAACAGCACCACTACTAACTACTGCTACAACTACTAACTGCTACCACTGCTACTACTATATCATGTCTCAGCCTCCGTCATGTCACTTTTTCAATGCCGCTTTTCACCCGTTCATATCCGCAGTTTCCATCACTTATAGTCACTAATCTGAAGATGTTGGTCTAGTGATGCCAGACAACAGAAACCCCGAGTTGGACCTTGCCTCACTTCTGACCTCTGACCTGAAAACTGACACATCGGTTACTTCTTCATCTTGTCCAGGGGTGGAGCCTGTCACCCAGGCATCAATTAAATCTAAATTCAGGATCTTCTATCTCTTCTTTATTACTTCACTTATTTGTCACCCTAATATTCACTTGAACAAGTATGCTGATGATGATGATGAGAGAATACAGAGAAACAAAACATTACGATTGAAGCAGAAGATCATGACGCGCTTAGTCTCAGGAACTTTCCCAGCGGTTTGATTCTCTCTGTGCAAAATCACAATCAACTCTGCTCACTTAAACAAATCTCTAAAAAAAATTATGCTGAAAAGTCTAAATAAAAGTAGCCCCCCCACAGGACTGTGGTTGACTGCAATGTACTGTCTCACAACTACTGATGTTTCCGGCATCATTAAAAAACTGGTAAGTGCATAAAATTAATACTACAAAATAAATAATTAAGCCATTCGGCAATTCAGTAAGCTGAATCTGTAGATCAGGGAATTAAGTACTGACTGCAAAGTTGTCACATCCTGGTAGCAATGCTTACGAACTACTGAAATTCAAGGAATTTCGAGACCCTCTGACATAAAATTCCAATACTTTTAAGGCAATACTTGGTTTTCAACAACTTTCCAGGTCCTGGAAAAACAAAAACTCCTTTCAAGGGCCTCTGGCTACCATTTATTACAATACTTAGTACAATAAACCCTTAAAAAACCCTAAAATAATGCAACAAACGGACAGAGAAAAAGACTAACAGAGAGGCAGGCATACACAGACAGAAAAGCAGAGAGGAAAGTGGAGAGAGAGAAAGAAAGTAATCTAAAGCGCTAAGAGGTGACATACTCAGGTTGGCGTGGACCAGTATATTGGTCAGAAAAGTGCAAGTATTCCACCATTGACTCCAGCTTCTGTATGGCTGCCACAACCTACACAGAGCATTCATGACTCTGATTCAGTGTTGATCAATTTCAATTTCAACTTATTCCTTCCATCCACAGACAGTAGCAACAATAATGAACAATACAGAGCACGAATGGAACAGCACTGAGTGGTACAAATGTGCATGCACAGCAGCCCTACAAATGGGCCTAAATAAAACATGCATCCTTGAAAAAACAAGTCAAAATCAATGTGACAGACACCTTGTTGTCAAGTATGCAAGCCGTGATCTCCGAGTTTTCGCTCAGGATCTGGAAGTTGGATGACAAGCCAAACTTCTCCGCGCTTTTCTTCTCAATGCAGTAAGAACTCTAACAACGAGAACATGGCAAATTGCTTCACGACTAAAATCACTGACAGAAACTGCAAATTAAACCAAGGATGGGTATGAGGCCAGCATTTTCAAGGCCAAGGCCAGTGATGTTCAAGGCCAAAGCCAAGCAAGTGGCCTTTGAGGCCTATGCCATGGCCAGGCAAATGGCGTAATGGAGTCTAAAGATACACTGTCTAATAACCAATCTGCAAAAAATTAAAACTGCAGATTCAGACACTAAATTCTGCACAGTTATGGTGACTAAAAGCAAGTGACTAAAGGACAATGCGTCAAAGCCAAGGACACGATTTTTTGTCTGTTAGCTGTCCTCGAGGCTCGAGGACCATATCTCTGAATTAAACCAATGCACGACTTTCTGTAACTTCATCAGATACACAGACCAATACACCTTGTCCCAAAATCAGCGGCACCCCTAAAGATAAGTTAGTGTAAAATCGTTAATACTTGACAAATTTTTACAAAATTTGAAACAGCCATTGAGACAATCATTTAGAACGTGTCTTTACAGTCTGTGCTCAAAGTGGCCACCTTTGGCCTCGACGCAAGCTCTTAGTCTAAGGCGGGGATGCTGCTGTATGATCCCTTTGTTAATAACAATGCATTGATTGCATCTTAATGTAAACAAACACTGACATCATAATGATGTTACGCTGAGCACATACGGTAAAGTGCATATGTCATAATGGGTGTGACCGTAAGTAATGTTAAGATAGTGCAGTGTATGATATGTCGTTGAAATCCATAAACTACAAACTGAATTAGGCGTGTTTGACACAGGGGTGCTGCTAATTTTGGGACACGGTGTATATAGAAAGCTTAAAGGTGTGTATAGCTCTTTATGGGAAACCCATCTCAGAGCTGCAGAGTCTCCTGCCATATTGTTACTTGCCAGCGTGACCCGACACAGGTAAATGTACCCCCAGCCAGACAAGCCGGTACTTGATTCGCCGATCCCATGGGGATAGAAGGCTGAGTAGTTGATCTCGGTGTTAGTTACATACTGAGATGGTTCACCTTCCAGTAACCACTGGATAGCAACCCAGTTGGCAGTCAAACCGACTAAACGTCAATCGTGAGTCCAATGTCCTAAACGTTACACCACCAAGCCATCTTACAGCTAAATCGGATCGCAAAATGTATCTAATAGTGATGACACACTGGCCAGTTTCTGGCGCCTGTTTCTGACGCCGCAAACAGGCGCCAGTCGTCTGGTGTCAGAAACCATAACACACTCTGCCAGCAAATGATACCAGCAGAAAAGTAACAAAGATGGATTCCAATTTTGAGAATTTTATTCTGAGAATGATGATGTTATAGCAGATGTTTTATCATGATACACTGTTTAAAAAATCCGAAAAAAGCAACTTTTTCCATTTTTGTTTACAAACAAACGAGCAGTGCTATCATCTGCTCGAACTGACCAATCACAGTTCAGCTTTCCAGCCAGTTTCCGGCACGAAACTGAACATGCTCTATCCGAGACCAGTTTCTGGTACAAAAACAGGCGCCAAAAACTGGCCAGTGTGTCATCACTATAAGTTTACACCAAGAGATAGACTGACACGGACAGAGATAGAGACAGATGCAAAGACGGAGACATGGCAGACAGACCAGGTCCTGGTGATCTTTGAGCAGCGAAGCTGAGACTCGTTTGTGAGCGAGACAGAAAACAAACGACTCAAACTCCGACTCGTCTAGCATCACCTTTATTATCTACAACAACAACAGCAGCAGCAGCAACTACTAGAAGGCAAACATGAAAGCAAGTAAATTTCTATAAAATAGTGATTTAAATGCATTATAGTGAATATGTCTGTGAATAAAACAGAATTAAAGGCCAAGTTGCATCAAAAAACGATATTGGCTAAATATGTGTAGAATGTAACATTACAATGGAACCCGCTTAATTGCATAGGGTCCGTTCAGACTAGCATTATGCTATTATCCAGGCTATGTGATTAGGTGGGAGCTTAGTGCATATGATGCCTTGCACAAAAGTGAATGACGACAATACCATCTGATCATTTATACATATGTAATTGTTCAAGTAACTGCATTGTCCCATGTCTCATGCATAGGTATAAGTTTTAGTACTTATAACAGACTTAATTCTTTGCGTTAAGATAAAGAGTTCACATTATGATCCCGCCACTGCCATCAGTATAAGCAGCAGCAGTCTTCCGAAAACTTGACAACGTGTGGCGATCCAGCACGCTTAGTCTCAAGATTAAACTGGACCTCTACACCTCCCTCATCGTCTCTACAGTCATATACGCCAGCTAGACTTGGAAGAGTACAGCTAGAATATGTCAGCAGCTGGATGTCTTTTACCAGCGCAACTTACAGAAGATTCTGGGCATTACATGGAAGGACCACAAGACTAACATGGAGGTGCTAAGCCGAAGTGAGCAACGAAGATTACAGGACATTGTAGCAGAGAGATGACTTCGAATGGCAGGCATATCATCAGGATGCCACCTGGATGACCAGCCAATGACGCCATGTTATGGACCCCTCATGGTAGTGGCAGATGACGAGGCCGTCCAACGAAGACTTGGCGGTCTACATTTAAAGAAGACCTGGCGTACTGAAGAGTTGATTGAAACAGCGTCCGGGCTGTGGCTACAAACAGCAGCAGATGGCGAATTCTTGCTGCCCATTGTCCTATCAAGGACCGGAGTGCTAAGTAAGATGTATTAGCAACCTGAAGATTAATAAATATTGACAAATTAGCATTTGATAAAGCCAACTAGCACTTTATAACAGTTACGTAAACCAGTGCGACTTGGCCTTTAACTAATTTTTCTTCTTTTTTCTAAATTTTTCTTTCCTAACGCTATTGCTATAACTATAGCATTTGTGGTGACGTAATAACGTCACTGTTATTTTGATGCCATGCTACGGTGCACAAACACACACAGTCTGCTGGAATTCTGTCAGAAATCTGCAGCGTCCGTCGGTAAATTGCAACTTCCTGTACTGCCTACTTTTTTAACCTATGACGTCGCTGGGTGGGTTTACTTACTTTTACCCAACCCACCAATGGGTTTTCTTGGCTATGTGAAACAACAAAACAGCGTACAATCTGATCGTAGATGGGTCGCAGCAGGCGTGCTATAGAGCTGACGAGGTCTTGTCGTTTGAGTAGCTTCAATGTGACTAACATGCCGTCACAGTACGTCCGACCGGTGCACCACAACGCATAGATGTTCTCTGCTTCCTTCATCAGACCCGTGCCACTAGACTGACCCACCTCCGTCGACGTGCCGTCATCTCCTGTGTACCCAGCATGCAACTCACACACTCAGCCTCACAGCTGGTCATCGGACTTATGATAAAGAGGCCAAGGGTTCAACTTGCAGCTGAGTCACTATCAGGTGGTTACTATGGATAGGTGAATGTCTCCGGACAGGTAAACAACGGTGGCATATAGCCAATCACATAGGTCAACTCAGCCTTCCATCCCTCCGGGGTTGGTGAATCAAATACCAATCTGAGCTCCTGCTCAGGTGGTCAGAGGGGTGAAGTCCTCTAAAGTTAAAAAACTTTTAGCTTCTGAAAGCCCAATGAAAGCAGCAAATCTGCCTCCCTCAAATTCTAAGATTGGCAATTTGATATTAACATATGGAAGCGACTGGACAGTCAAGCTCCAAATCTGACTGACCCCTGCTATCTTCCTCCATAAAAACTCACCAAATTTGCATCAATTTTAAGAACAACCTCTGGCAAAAGTAGGGTGGATAGGATATATCCACCTCAGTCCACTGCTTGGTGATGCCCCTAAGTAGCATCGTTAACTGCAGAACTAGCCAATGAAAGGCTCAGACGAGACAACCAGAGCATGCTCAACATTACGCAATTCTGAGGATTTGTGCATTACTGAAAAAGAAAAAAAAATAAGCAAGTTACAGCACCAACCAATGACGGAGAAGTTTTCTTCCAGCAACTGTCTATGGGCAGCAAGCCAGGACTGGGCCAGCTTGTGGTTCTTGTTCTTGCCAGCTAGGAAGTTGAGCAGATACGCCGCCAGGCCACCAAGCATTAGCATCTCCATGTAGAAACTGTCCCAGTTTGTGTGCAAATGGATTGGCACCTACCAGCAATGATAAATTATATCAATATTTCTACTAGTATTACAAAACTTAGCTAGCTTTGGTTTCATGTTTTTATCGCTGTGGTTTTTATGTTTTTATTTTGTTTTTACAGCCAGCATCCTCTGAGCTTTCTGTCCAGCCACGTACCATGTTTAATGGATGTAGGAGCCTATCATTTCTTCTCCGACAGAAAGATGCATAAAAACATCAACATCAACAAAAACATGAAAAAAAACATCAGTTACTGATAGCACTGTAAATCAAACATCAGTTTACCAGTCACCAGTTACAAACAATAATTCATCATCAAAACTAAACTAAACATTTCTAGTAATTTAAACTACCTACACAATTAATGCCAAAATAATCTTCCTGCTAGGAAAAAGAGATTATAGTTAAGGGCTTGAACAAATAAACTATATTATTAAGAAGGTTACATTCGAAAACAAACTAATAATGAAAATTAATGGCACTTTTTAGATCAATTAAGACTAAGTCATGACTTGACTCTCACACAAAACAACAAATTACACAGCAGATCAGATGGATATGGTACTTTAGTGATCTTGAGGTCCGGAGGCTGTTCATGAGACTTTATGGGAGTTCGTTCCTTGTCAAATCCCTCAAATTCATCTTCATCATGTAAGTGCTCAAAATCCTCTTCATCATCCTTAATAAAAAAAACAAGCAAAAAATAGATATGTATCAGTTTCTACATGAAGCAGGCTAAATGATGTCTCAGAAATAAGGCAAGACACCGAGATATCCTACTAATCACATACAGCATCATACAGCTAGCACATGGTCAATTGGTCAACAACCAATCAGTTTATAAGATCTAGCTCAAGCGTTTAAAAATACCTGGTCACCATAAAGATAGCATTATGGTCAACTGTCAGTCACGTGCTGGCAGCCAATAAGTTTATAAGTTCACTAAACATCATCAAAATGTCTCTGAGTACGAGGGCCATCCCAAAAGTTTCCGGCCTCAACGTATTAGACAATAATATTTTCTACAATCTATACATCAGTGAAACGTACATCCTTTACAAACTATAATGAGTCGGTTGCGGATATGACGTTGTTGTAA
>Ga0209367_1006318_pt1 | contig 16424 bp, 7 predicted proteins | sample WorMetLIZISLAND2_FD_187412 | JGI IMG/M metagenome (GOLD analysis project Ga0209367, IMG submission 187412) | Marine gutless worms symbiont microbial communities from Max Planck institute for Marine Microbiology, Germany - Olavius geniculatus... ... | reverse complement strand
TTCACTAGAACATAATAACTTGGTTCGGAAAGTGCACTTCAGTAATAAATTATTTAAAACAGCACAGCCCTAATGTGACGAACTACTTTAGTGTACACGAGTTGTCATTGCGCTTCGCTGCAGTGAATGATGGTGGATTTTAACAATTTTTAATCTAAAACTTCACTTGTTTAATCGTTGTATGACAAATTCGATTGAAAAACGAACGGAATATGTTTCTTGCAGGTTTGTTCATCACAGTGCCGTATTCTGTCAGTTATTTAGCATTCACAATCCCTGGATAAGCTGATCGCAAACTACTCATAGTAATGAATAGTTCCCATCATCTTCACGCATCCCGCAATATGACGTGTTGACATACCATAGCTAGCAGACACGTAATGGATCTTTTTACGTTCAGCTTTGATATTTTAATGGCGGTCCGTGAGGCAGTGGCAGTTCTAGCCTGCAATATCTGGGAGGGGGGGTTTGGCCCCATGGCGAGCACGGTAGCGCGAGCCTATAACGGGGGTCTGGGGGCGGAGCTTCCAGCGAGGTCCAGGGGCAGAGCCCCTGGTCAGGTTGTTGGGGCGAAGCTCCCTTTAATTGAAGCTGAAGCACTTTTCGTTTTTAGACATTCAATGGAAGTCACAAATTTGCCCACTTTTCTGAAACTTGGAAACACCAAAAAAAGTTAGTTGTTAATGTTATTGTTGCAATACATCATGGGTAGCCACGAAACTGGGGAAGCCTGAAGCAAAACTAAGGGCCCTGTCCCCCCCACGGCCTCGGCCTAAAATCGCCATTGTCGTGCAGTCATTTTGAGGTGTCCGGCACTGGTGTAGCCATAGGGGGCATGAGGACAGGTGTCTCCTGTAGGAGCCTAATCAATTACTCAAAATAGGGTAGGCCTACTTGTTCGTTAATTCACCTGCATCTATGGCTTATGGGTAGCATAATTAACGTTAATGACGATAATTCGGGTGCAAGTGAATTAGCAGACAAGTACTCAAAATAGTGCCAAAAATGCACTGAAACGCTTCAATGTAGCACAGAAAAATCAAAAAAATTTCTGCAGTGTGGTCAGCCCCTCCCCAGACCTTTCCTCTGGTGGAGAGGGAGATCCCTCCCCACACCCCACTTTTCGAGTGCCCACTCTACATCCGGAATCTAGATGCTGGCTACGCCAGTAGTGTCCGGCCTCTGTATGGTTCCTTTCCATTCATCACTATTTTGTTTCATTCGTAGTTTGTAATTTTTGGCCAAAATTGTTTATTGCACAGTTTTTGTAGCAGAAGAAAAATGCAAGCCAGTGTATGTTATGTGACCAAATGTTATATAATCTTGGCCTAGTAATAAGAACACGTACAGGGTTGTAGGCTCTGTAGCAGCTGGTCTGGCAGCTGTCAGGCCGATATTCGGACTCGCATATTAATTTTTTCCAACATAGCGAAATATTGGTGCCAATCACAGTACAAAACCACCAGGGCTCTGCCCCCAAAGCCCACTAGGGCACAGCCCCAGACTTCCAACACAGGCTTATGCTTCTGCACTCGCCATAACCATCACACCAATCCAAACTCCACGGCTACGGGGCACAGGCCTGGAACATGATCACTATATTAGCTAGTCATATGGCATAATAATTGACTCAAAGGCTGCTTTTTACAGAATGTAGGCCAGGGCTTGTGTACTATTAATGTAGAGTGTGCATGTATTGCTGTAGAAACGTTCAGTCCATCGGTGGTATTAGAGCCGCTATCATCGGGAGAAATATTCAAGGCGGGTGCAGCCAAAAAGGAAGTTCAAGCACAGACAGATGCAGATGTGGCTAAAAAGAAAGTTCCAGCAGAGTCAGATGGAGGTCAAGTGAAAAAGGGGAAAAAGATAACAGTTGGGGCCATAAAGAAAGCTCCAACAGAAGCAGATGGTGGTGAGATAAATAAGGCAGAAAAGAAGATGGCAGGTGGAGTTAAGAAGAAGCCACCAGCTGCAGATGTAACTGGTCTGCCAGCTGCGGTAGATAGAGCTAAACATCCAAAGAAACCAAAGTTTGTTGACAGAAAGAAGCCATCTGATAAGAGTGGCAATGAGAGTTATGTTACTCAGAAAAGTGATGATGCAGGAAGTTTGGTAAACATGCAGGGTGAAGCAAGCAGTGTCAGCCCAGCAAACTTGATGGAGGCTAAATTAACAGCAAATACAAACCAGAATTTTCCTGCCAAGATTGAAGATGTCGTTGCCAGTATTGAGGAAGAAGTTTCCTTCAGAGCTTCTAGTGCCACACATGATGGTGTATCAGCGAAACACAAGCGTAAAGCAGGCGGCAATGCTGTAGAATGGCATGCACATGTGAATGCTGAAGACAGCAGTGAAGGGAAACATGAGGATCTACCTGGCATGCCACCAGTGAAGTCTCAGAAAGTGCAGCCATCACTGTCGACTGCCGAAAGCAGTGAGACTGTGACACCCATGTCGCAGCAGATGAACAACGGCTTTGAGATCGGTGGCGGAATTCCAAAGCGTGGGCGTGCGGCCGTTCGCAGGGGGTACGCCAATGTCGGCAACAGAGTGCAAGTTCCAGGCTCTGCAGATGCTTGGCATCTGGTACCAGGTAATGGATTTCCAGCAATGAGGGGTGGTAGACGAGGTAGACCCAGGGGCGGAGGCAGTACAGGCTTCATCGGCATTCGTCGAGGCATGGCTGGCATGCCAGCTGGGCCATCTTGTGGGGCTCGTGGTGCGACTTCAGCACGTGGGGTTCTGCAGCACGGAATGCCAGTTGGAGGCCGAGGCAGAATGCGTCCAGTTGCTAGCCTGAATCATCACTCTTCTGCGGAGATGATGTCGAATGGTGCTGCCTCTGTCCAGAATGTGCCAAACACAGCAGGCCTTAACCATGGTAAGTGCATCAATTTGTGTACACAGTACTTCATACTTTCTTTAACAGTGATGTCACAGAGAAAAGGAAGGCAGTTGCCCAACCTGAATTTTTTTGCTGTCGTACAATTATTGGAAAGTCTTTTTTGTCCAAAAATGCAAAATTTGGGGCTGGAAACCGTCTTTTTGGGAAAATTTAAAGGGGCAAAATAGTGGAAATTTTGAGCACACAATCTCTTTTGTCGGAAATTTGCAACTGTCTGTGAGAATTCCGTCGGAAGTCTGCAGTATCTGTTGGACAGTTGATACTTCGTGCCTTGCCAAATTTTTTAGTCCATGACGCCGCTGTTCTTTCGTGCATTCATTTGTTGTATATCACAGATGGTACTGACTACAGATATTGTGGATGATGTTATATAACTTTTGATTTATATTTTTGGTTCAATTATCTATAAAGTCATCTTTGACAACATTCTATTACTTACTGCCCAAAATTCTGTCTCTGTAGTTTCATTGTTTTCTACTTGTATATGCCATTTTGTGATTGATTTATCAACATATCTTTTTTGTAAAAATATTTAAAGGTCCGTGGTTACCAAAATTAACATATATATTTTATCCATTTTCCTGAAAGTGCAGAATTTTCTGATAACTTTGACAGTAATATCGGCGCCCAGCGTTTTGTCAACACGGAAAAATTGACCTTTGAAGTCGACGATCTACGAAAGCAACCTAGAAAACGCGACGCCATGACGGTCCGCGATGACGTCATGAGTTTAGCCTATAGACGTCATGAATTAATATTCATGACGTCTATAGGCTATGGCCTAGCCTAGAATGATGGCGTCGTCGGCAAGCCATTAATATTCATGATCTATATGGGCTAGGGTTATGACGTCATCGCAGGCACTGATAGATTAGAATATTTCGCATAACGTAACGTAATGCCGCATTTCGTTTGAATTCACGCATTAATTTCACATATTTATGAAGCTCAAATCGACACATTATATATGTGAGGTTAAATGTCTAATTTAAATCTACAGAAATTGCACAAGTGAATTTGACCATGGCCATGGACCTTTAAGGTCCCATTTTTCCATGCACATTTGATGGCCGATCAAATCGATCTCTCATCAACTTTGGGACTTGACCGGAGATCATCTCAATAATTGTTTTTCCATCGCCAATTAGCGACAAATCGTCCATGAAATCTCCCATCAAGTTGATGGCCAAATATTGGCAGATCAAGTCAGATAATTGACGATTAAACGTGGTGATCTGCAGTTCGTTGCTTATTCGCACCAGAAACATTGCTTCACGTCGCCGGTCAGAACGGCAATTCACGCATTAAAATAAGTTCCAAGCATGGCGATCAGTCACTACTGATCAATTTATACTGTGCATGGTGTTTTGTAAAGAAATAAAATGGATAGACCGTTTTTCATAGACGCTCCCGTATAGATTTGCGATAGAACGCATTTTTGACAGCAGACGATATCGTTGATATCGTTGCTATGACGACGTTTACTGGCTACGGCGTCCACTCGCAGCGCATGCTGGGTAATTTAGCGCAACACCGCAAATTAAGGTCAACTGTCAGCCAATCAGATTGGCATAACGTACGCTCAGTTGACGGCGGATCAGCTAATCGCCGATCACGTAATTGGAGATCGAAAATCCATGGAAAAACGAAACACAGTTGATCGGCGATCAATTCTGAACATCAAGTTGATCGGAGATCAGTAAATCGGAGATCAAATTTGATTTGATTGGCGATGGAAAAACCGGACCTAAAAGTCCTTTCTGGGCCATGAGATTCATGGCATTGGCATTGCTGATGTTCATTTTCTTAGCATTCAGCTAGACACCAGTTTACACTGCAAGATTACATATATTGGGCATTGGGGCGTGCATGATCAAGGGCTGCCCATTTATGTTCCAGCTATCACTGGTACTCATCATGCCTACCTGCTGAGGGAGGGCCAGGCTGAGTTAACTTGAGTGGCTTGGTTTATTACTAAGATGCTATACTCACAAAAAGAGGGTACATTGATGTCGGAAGCAGAGTGCAAGTTCCAGGCTCTTTGGACACTCAGAATGTACAGGGTGCGGCAGAAAAAAGTTTTTCGCCGTTTTCTCAGCAAACGTTTGGGATTTTAATATGAAATTTTACAGCTTTATTTACTGAAACCTTCTACATTAAACTGCCGTGTAAAATGTGATTCTGTTGAAAAACGATGAAGTTATAGACTTTTAACATGATCCTACTGATTTTTCAGCGTTCAAAAATGTTCATGCTAAAAATGCTATTTAATTTTCAAAAACTGGTTACACGTTACTGCCAATAACGTCACAGTGACATTTTGATAAATAGCAATTTATATTGTTTATAAATCATCACTAAATTATCATACCTTTAAAGCAATCGCCGGCTGCCCACTGGATTCATCTTCCAGCACGACGACGCGTCAGCACACACAGCGCGCAACGCCGTGCAGTGCACAGAACTGTCTGCGGGCCAGCTGTCAAGATATCATAACAAAAGACCAATGGCCTCCAAATTCCTTGAATATAAACCCAATGGATTATCACGTATGGGGTGCAATGTTAGAGGCTTACTGCACACTTAAAACAAAGCTGAAAACAAGCGCCGAACTCAAGGAAGCGCTTCAGGTTATCAAGGGCAACCTGCCACAGGGACCGATTGACAAGGCTGTAAAAGATTTCTCAAATAAGGCGACTGGAGGCTGGTGTTGTAGCTTGGAGCTGGTGGTGAACGCTTCGAACATTCGCAGTGACAATGGAATTCTGACATTTGATCATTATTTAACTGTGTTGTTTCAAAGATGTTACTAAATTAGTGCTGTAGCCGGAACATTTTTGAATGCTGAAAAATCGGTAGGCGGTCATGTTAAAAAGTCTGTAACTTTGTCGTTTTTCAACAGAATCAAATTTTACTTAGCAGTTAGATGTAGAAGGTTTTATTAAATAAATTTGTAAAATTTCAAATTAAAATTCCAAACGGTTGCTGAGTAAACAGCGTAAAACTTTTGGGGTCCACTTTTTTGCCGCAATCTGTAGGACTCTATGCACTGCAGCGAGGTTTTATGACATGATATGGAACTATGGATCGACGTTTGTTGTGTGTCCGACTTGCAGCATCTGACCCTGTTCGTGCTATTATGGAGTCGCTGAATAGAGCGTCCTCACTGTTGGATCAGGCAGGAATTCGTGTCGGCAGGGAGTGTGCACAAATTCGGGCTCAGATGAGAGAATTACGTCTGCTGCTGTCAGGTGGGCAGCCAGCAAGTGGTGGAGTGGAACCATCCATCTCAGCATAATGTTGTAGCCCACTAGTCAGGCGTTGGTAATTACTGAATTGTGTGTGGTAACGACACTTTGTATTATGTGGTAAATGTTACTGACACTTTGCTGATCGTTAATTATCATACTTTGTTCTATCGAGGGTAGAATGACGCAGATCATTTTAACTACAAACTACAAAATTTTCAATATCCTTCTTAAATATTTGTTTCATTAACATACGAAAAACAGCAAGCAAATCTGGGTGTCATTTATTGTAACAAATTTTTAAAGCAACGTTTAAAATACTGGGGGATAAGTCAAAAAAAAATGTTTGGCATGGACATTTGTTTAGACTAATTATCTGGAAATGTCATCAACAACAGATAGGATGTTTTTGCCATTCTGCTCTTGTTATGTGAGACCGCTGCTCTGTTTGCAATTACCGGTACATTAACTGTTCATATTTTGCCAGATTTGTTTTATTTGTTTCAAGTTAGCTTTCGAGCAGTATTAGGCCTAACACTTGGTTTCAGTGACAGTTGCTGAAAATTACCATTGGACTTTGTTCTTCTTGTGTGTGTGTGTGCATGTGTGAAAATAGCATTATGTTTGTGACTGTGAGTTACAATAATTGTACATTTTTGATCAGATCTGCAGTAATGCGCTTTTTGTGCTGAGATAGTTTCTGAGTGGCGTAAACATTTCAGTGAGAGTTGGTGAAAATAATTATCGGACTTTGCTTTGTGTGAGTGAGAATACTTTTTTTTTATCAATTGTAGTTAAATTTTGAATGGTAGTATTTCATCAGTTGTTACTGTGGTAATGATGAGTGTTGTAGTAACCGTTGATTTCTGTGTAATTATTGACTCAAAAAATTCTGACATCGTGTGAAAATACTTAAAGGGTGATCCAGAAAAGTTAGCTACCAAGTTACCAGTCTTGATATCATAAAATATTGACATATTTTTCAAAATTGTTCATCTGGCAGACTTGTCAGTAAATATACAGCAGATTCCACCACATATGTATTAATTGCTGATGTTATAATCGTGTCTTTAAACTAGCATGTACTGTCTTGCTGAAAGCCAAGTTACTGAGTCCAGTGCAAAATTATCGAAAAACTTACAGATTACCATTTCTGTAGGAGTGGTTGTAGTAAAATAAACTCTTACATTGAACTGCAGAATGCTGTTCATATTGCTCAAATTTTCTGTGGAGTTTATTCTGATTAATTACATTTCACAGAGTGATGCATGGCGTTTGGGGCATGATGGGATATGTAATGATAACTTTTGGGCAGATTTTCTGTTAAGAGTACCAAAAAAAGTGAAATTTTTTAGTGCTTGATGGTGCCTGTATTAACTAAGTGGCTCACCTTTTCGAATCACCTTGTATATATATGTATAGGGTGACCATGTGTCTGGAAATGCTAGAAATGTCTGGAAAAGTCGAAAGAGTGAATTCCCATTGAAAACTGTTGATTCTAAACTTGACATTTGAGGCACGTCTAATTAGTGGTATGGTAGTAAGCATGCAGCAGTAAGATAATTTTTTACATTGCATTTTTTACTGCATTGCATTGCATTGCTTTGTGTTATTATAAAAAAACTGCCATGCTTAAATTTTTGTTTCTGTAGCCGTTAGAATTCATGGCATGAGCTACCGCAGCATGGGATAAGTGCCGTAAAGTATTACAAAATGGTAACCCCCTATATAATTTATTTCTTGCAGTATTGCTGCATTTTATGTTAAGTATCTCTGACTTGTTTATGTTTTTACTGTCTTGTGAACAGATTCATAGGTGAAAATTTGTTGTGACTGTTTTTAAAAAGATTTTTTGCATTGTATACCTACTATGGTAAGGTTATGTTGTGCCAGGAAGCACTTGTAATTTTGTTGGAGTTGAGCGATGAGCAGCACTTATTAAGGCCTTGGCTTTTTTAAACTTTTACAGTCTGACAGCTGTAGGCTTTAGTATTATTGCCATTGCCATTATTACTGGAGATTGTCATTTTAAGACTATGACGTAAAGAGAAGTGAACGTTTTTAATCAGGGAGTTCAAATGTTGAGAAAATTTATGTGGGCATATTTAGTTGAGTTTGGTGTGCTTACTGTTGCGTAAGGTGTTAGTTTTCATTACAGTGTTTGAGTGCAATTATGATGCATTGTTAATTTAATGTTTTGTTCATCTGAAAAAAATAAAACTGGCATGACCAGATCATAATTGTGTTTTTCGTCTTGACTGGCTGCTAGCTTATCAGTGGTGTAGCCAGAAATGTGAATTGGGGGGGCCTTGACCCCTACCCCTTTTATTTCCCTCGCTTTTTCTTTTCCTTCTTTTCAGCCCTCTACTTTTCCCACTTTTCTTTTCCGTCCCATTAGAAGTAGGACTCCCAGCAGGGTCTGCGGTTCAGCTTCAGCAGACATTGAATTTGGTGCATTAATATATTTAAAAGATGAGATCTGGTGGCAACAATTTTAATTATTTCCCTGAGAATTAACTGACAAAATTTAGTGCAGTTTAAATGTGTGCTTGTCTTGTATGGGGGATTGGGGAGGAGGGCTAAACCCCTTGCTCCTCCCACATAATCTGTCTATGCCACTTTAGCTTATAGACATTTAATATTTTGCTGGTATAGTTGTGCCAGTCAACTATTATATATATATATTATGTGTTAGCCAGGCTGTTGCAACGATTGACAATGTAATGTAAATACTGTCTTAGCGTCAATGTTAGTCACACAAAAAACGCTGACACCTTGTGCATAATTATGTGGTCACCTTGAATGTCACCACTAGGCCGAGACAGTTTCCTAGCTTGCAACACTGTCTTATAAAGTCTGCCCTACCTCCATGTGTGATCTTTAAACTTTAAATGTCTATTTTTATTGGACCACTGTGCATACTTGTGCAAAAACCGTGGATCTCTGGCTGTTCAAATCGTTCAAGCTGTTTACAAGGTTGGCATGCTGTGGTTTTGATTCAATTGATGTAACTCATTTCACGTGTAACAAGAAAGCACAGCTGTCGCTAGGAATGACGTGCTGCAGCTATAGACACTTTCTGTTGCAGTACTGACCCTCAAGGTCTCCAAGGTCGACGATTTGTATCTCATCTGAAAGGGCGTATGCCGCTTTCTATTAGTAATTAGTAGTAACCTTGGTCCTATCTCTCACCGTTTCCGATATATGGCCAGTTTTCCATTGAAAACGCTCATTTTTTCTTATCTCGACCCTCCATTCAATTCAAAATTTTAAAATGTTTCCCTTGCACTAGATCGCTGAAATTGTGTATGCCTGGGTTTAAAACATGGTAAATTATTCGTATAGAGATTTTCGTCTACGACCTACCGTCTAGCCACAATACATGCGTTACAGACGACGGGCAGACAGACATAAGATACATCGTGTAATAGACGGCTAGCACGTCAATAATAAGCGACAATGTATAAAAATTGAGAAAAAATAGTTTAAGTCTGACAACGCGCGTACAACGCGTACTGTGTAGTGCTCGTTCTGTTGTTCTCGGTGACCTTTACTTACGAACTTACTAACGCAATTGGTTGCCATGACAATAATGGAAGCTTCCAATACTTCCGGGTTTGTGTTTTGGATTTGGTTTCTGGCAGAAATGTTAGTTTCAAGATGATGCATGTCGAAAAGAAAAGAACGGTAAAGAATAATTAGGTTTTAAAATCATGGTCAGAAAACAGTATTTCGAATTCAGTTGTTTGTATGGAACACCGACGGCGGTGTCACCTTAAAGCCGATAGTTTGCTGTAGTGTCTAAAATGCATTTCTTGCATAGTTATCACTATTGTTTTTAATCAGAATTAACAATCACTTAGTAGTTAATGTTTTGTAAAGTTGTACTATTAAAATGCTTAATCACTACCAGTTCTAGGCAATTTTTATTCCAGTCACATATTTTTGCAGCACTACTTAACAGCATAAGACTGAATTGAAAATGGTGTAGCTTAATGGTAAGCTTATATATTTTCAGTCAGCGGTCTAGCAAGGCTCTAAGAGGCCCTGGTTAACAGTAAGTTAGGGGCCATCAGTTACAAAGGCCAGTGGTTCAAAGGGCTGAGAGTAGGTATGTGGGACTTTGGGGAGAGGGTAGCGAGTCTTCTTCCGGCCAGTGAGGGGGCCCTGGGAGCACCTTAATCTCTCCAGCCTCCCCTGATGTTTGAGACAAAGCTGCAGGTGTCAAGAATTTTGATGCTTTTGTGTTTTCAGATAACCTTCCCTGCTATAGAAAAGCTTTTGTAGCATAACATTTTTACTCACTGTGGTTAATTTTTAGCAATTATTTTTTGCTTCATTTTTGTGTACCTTTTGCTTTATTTTTAGGAGCTTGGGGCTTGATCAGTTTATTGAACCACTTGAACCACTGTTTTTACACCACTGTTTTAAATACACTGTTAACATAATATATTTATATATTTTAACTGCAGCTTTTGATAAAATGAACAGGCAAGTATACAGTTTGATGAATTTAGAGTTTTTCTAACACAGTTTGTATTACATCACCAATAGGATATCAATGCACAGTGTGTTACTTGTGTGGCTTTAACAGTTCATACTGTTTTATTTCAGCTATTAACACCATTATATTGTTTGTAATTGATTTTACTTACAAATTTCTACTTATACTGTTACAGATATAGCGTAATAGTGCATAGCGTGTGAGAAACTGATAAGTAAAAAAGATAAAGTCTTGTGCTTGCTATAGTGGATAGAAGCACTTTGACAATTTCAAAAGTGGCAGCTGATTGGCATGAGCTGATGATACCGCAGTGCACTATGCGGCCATCCATTGCCCGCGTAAACGAACAATTGGACCCACGGTTTGCAGCTAGTAGACATACTGCCACCCCAATCAGCCACACTAGGTCTTAATCCCATAACCCGTAAGTTACTACTCATTTCCCATTCCATGGAGGGTAGGAGGCTGAGTTGGCCTGAGCACACAGTAGGTTAGCAACTTGCTCAACGTTGCTTCCAAATGACCGGCAGCGAGAATCGAACCATAACCTGAAAGAGTCGATAATAACCACTAGACCACTTGCACCTGCACAGGCACATAGGAGTGAACAAGTTGCCCAGAGTTGCTACTTGGTAGTGTACTGGCTGGAAATTGAACTGTGGACCTTTCAGTCTTGTATCTAACACCCTAACTGCTGAGCCACCAAGCCACCAAGTAGCCAGTGTAGTCAATCTGTCCTGACGAAAACTGACGAAATAACAAAAGGTATAGTAATGCAAGGTTTATTTGCTTTGTGCAAGCTATAATTTTTTTTACATTTTTAATACTATAATATTATTGCAATGTACTTTAAATTTTTTTGTTTAACGTGTTTTTTTATTTTGCAGTAGGCCCCCTATTGAATGTAATTAGGTTGCAGGCAAGTCCTGAAGTAACTTGTAAAAGAGCTGCCATGACTACACGTTACAGAATTTTGAATTAAAGTACTGGGTAGTGCATAAATACTCAATTACAGACTCTGTAGTGATTAATTGTTGTCATTAGTTTGGTGAACAAAAGCTTTTGTCTGTTGCTGTTGATTATATCCTAATAGCTTAAGTTGATGAAATGTTTGCTTTGAATAATGCTTTGAATGAATGAATGTAACATGTAACTGGGAACTGGGAACTGAAAAACTTATTTAGGGTATTAGGTGTGCCTGTACTTTATACTGTTTAAAAATACAGAATAGTAGTTTAGAAATTGCACTGGCTGTCTAATTTTGCACAGTATTTTCGTTTAATCACAGTGTTCATTTGTAAGTCTAAAGTTTCTATATTTTTAAATGATTAATTAATAATTGCATCATCTATACGTATTTTGCTGCTCTGTTGATTATGGCTGCACGTCACTGCTTTGCTTTTGATGCTATTCCTAGCTGTTAGCTGTTAGTTGCATGACCGTCTATTGAATAGTGGCAAGAAAGGCAGCAAGAAAGGCGGAAAGGATGCAGAAAAGGATGCGGACATTAAGGCAATGTCGGCTGTCAACTCAAATCTGTGGCAAGCCAGACTTGAAGTTATAGAACAGTCACGCATTGAACACAGGTGTTATTGCTTCAGTAGCTCATTTCTACTTTATCTTTTATTTTTAATTTATCTTTGTTGGCATAATTTTTATTATAGATATATTACATTGCTTGAGATTGTTTTTATTTGTTTATTTTCTTGACTATGTTTTCATGCTTTCAGTAATAATTGTTTAGCGCTGATTATTGTGTATTTAGGACAGGTTGTAAATAATTGGTCACTTTGTCTGGGAAGCATGGTCTATGTTGTAACGTGTTTTTCTGTCTGTTTTTCACACTTTGTCAAAATGTTTAAATGTATCAATTCATTTTGTTTAATACGTTGCCTTCACTGATTAGTCTTTTTGCATCAAAAAGTGTAGCAAATTCTCAATCGACAGGTGAGTGATTTAAATCTTGTTAAATGAGTGACTAAAATAAATGTGCGGTAATGGAAATGAATGTTTGATTAGTGTGTCTATATCTGTTTACATCTGTTTACATCTGTTTACAATTGTAATTTAAAAAGAAATAAGATGACGAACAGATATTTTCCGATAGTCACCAAGTTAAAACACTATTGCAAAGTTGCATTACATAATTTCTCAATTCCTCTTGTTCTTTGATTCAAACTGAATTTTATTTTATTTTATATTTTTAGTTAACGCCTAACTTCTTTAATAAATCTGTACCTCTCAGATTATTTCATGCATAAGATACCAGTATTTCAGTCTTTTGACGTGCAACCAAACAATCATTGTTTTCTAATCTTGTGAGTTTTTGCTTGTTGCTTGCTGAAGAGCTCGTGCAAGAAGACTGGCTTTGGAGAACGAGGCACTGCATGACCAAGTACGACAGACAGAAAAGGACACTGTTGATGTCATGAGCTTTCTTAAAGAACAAGATGTCCATAAAGATCAACAGGTTAGCTAATTGTGCCATTTGTTTTAAAAGCATATTATTCGCATTTAATGGTAATCATTGTCTCAGTTATATCACTGTCGGTATAATCGCAGTTCTCATAGCATTTTTTTGTTTCCCTTTGTTGATCACTTTTTAAAGCTGCTTGTCATGTTACCATTCCATAGAGGATAGAAGGCTGAGTTGATTTGAACCGGCTCGTTACATGCTTAGATGGTTTCATGCCTGCAGACAGTCACCCATCCATGTGCTAACCGGGCCTGGTGTGGAGTAACTTTGTTGATTGAGATCTGTGCATTTCCACTACAGCATGCTGCCATGCAGATAATTGTGTTTTCTACAACTACCATGTTTCAAATTGACTAGTACAGTAAAAACAGAAGAAGATTTCACATAGGCACTAGGCAGCTAGCTGAACTAGGCCCGTTGTGTGGGCGCTTATCACTTTTTGTGGCACTTTGAGCCGGCAATGATTAGACCCAATTAAGCTAGCATACAGCCGAAGTCGGCCGGATGGCGGGGAGGGCTGTATTTTTAACAGCCAGCATCTTTAACCGACTGAGTCAGTATGCCAGCAGTCTTGGTAACAAGGCCTACTGTTGTGCAGAACTTGCCGTTTCTTCCCTAGTGATGTAGACTTTATGCAAAGCATGCGTCACACATTGTTAAGTTTTTTGTTGTTTATAATTGTAGATTGCAAAGCTCAAGTCTGATATGCAGGATATGCAAAAGCAACATTTCCAGGAAAAAGAAAAATTGGTAATTGACTTTGTTCATTCTATGTATTTTTGTTCTATTTTTAAATCGTATATATTTTGTACTTTAATTACTGTAATCTGTTGGCAGCACTGAGCACTCAGCGCATGCACCGTGTCCAGAAAAAAGAGTCTATGGTATTTTTGACATATCTTTGACAAACTTAAACCTATTTTCATAATTTTTGGCAGGAATCGTCCTGAATATTTACTTCATTTTACTGTCGAGATATTTTCTTTTTATATTGCCATGTCACTACGTAGAGCTGACATAATTATGACGTCATCGAAAATGCCATTATCATTGTATTCAAGGTGAACAATGCTAACATTGTAACATTGTTTTGGCTAATTACTTTTACAAATTTGAACTTTTGTTTATAATTTTTGGTAGGCAACATAAGAAAAGTAACGTGCAACTGCCAGTGTACTGACAGTCCACTTTGCCGGAATACTGATGCCACTTTGCTGTGTAAATAAAACACTCTTTGTATTTTTACTTTACTCCAAACCAATATAAACAGAAATGCAGAAAACAAATTTTTTGCCTGTAGCTGCCTAGGTTGTCAGCAGCAGTGACAAAACTTGCTACTAGCCAACTTTTGAGTCAACAGATTTATTACAAATGTGCATTACCGCGACGCTAACTCATGCTGCAGAGATGACACTGCTTTCTGATAATAGCTGCTACACAACGACGTTCCCATAGTGAACGTGACGGCCAGGTGTTCACATGGCGAAAAGCAAGACTAGGTTCAAAAATTTTGATAATAAGTTAAGTAACTTATTTCTATGCCGTCAATCTTTCATGTTTTTTACTGCAATTTTCTTTCATCAGTTTTCCTGTTTTCGTATTGCAGAGGCTCATTTTGACGTTACTTTTCAGCGAAAATGCCATTTTCGATGACATCACGATTACATTAGCTATACATAGTGAGAAGGAAATTTTGAAGTTAAGTTTTTAGGTGTTTTTAGTAAAGCGTATCATTGTGATAATGTGTGCCAAAAATTATGAACGAAAATTTAAATCTGTTAAAGTTATTCAAGAAAAAGTGTAGACTCTTTTCTGGACACAGTGTAATGAATTCATTTGCTTAGACTAATTGGCTTTGACTTTGGTCCTGTGTCGGAGTCAATCATTTGCCTACAGAACTCATTCTTTAGACACACAGCTAAATTTGATGAAGATGCACCAGCTTATCAAGCTCTGCACATTCTATATAGACTTATTAGGTTTACTGTACTCTGTAATAATATTTACAGAGGCTGGAGATATCACCTAGGCCATTGTCAGAACACCCTATTTGATCAGCTTTGCAGGAACAAATTCAGTACCACTTGCCTGAGTTTTGTTGAGACAGATTTTATGAAAATTTGTTGTGAATATTATTGTTATTTATTAAGTTTATGCATCAGTGCATATAATAGAGAGACTGGCAGTGAAAGTGATGACAATTTTTCTCGTTTATTTGTTATTGTGGAGTTTTTGCATGTTACACGTTACAACAACAGATGGATGCGAAACATTCTATTTGAAGTTTTCATTGGTCTGTTTTAGTCTTAAAATGGGAAATATTTTAATATTGTTTAACGTGCATTGGCTGACAGGCCCTAAAGTTATAATAATTTTATTTTTTTGACGTGCAGTTGCTGATAAATTACGTGCAATGGCTGATAAATTATAACTAAAAATCTATTTTTCGCAGTAATAGTGTTGTTTGTTGATTATTTCATAAACGCTATCTGAGAAATGACAGTAAGAGATGACGAGGCACAGTCATACGAGAGTCGGAACATTTCATGGGCAGCATTAGTGCTGTACTTTACTTGTTACCGACTGGCTTGCACACTCTACCTTCATACTATGCCGGGAATGTATAGAGTTGTTCCTTAACAGTTTCTGGCACATTTGCTAGGTTGAAGAGTTCCAGACTCAGGTGAAGGATCTGGATCGACAACTTTCTCTCCGAACCCGTGAGTTGGACGTCATAAGAGCCGAGCTGAAATCAGTGAAGGAATTTCGACGTAAACGCGCTCAGATGCAACGCGAACTTGATGAGGTATTAAATTCACTGCTATTATTGTGCACACGTTTGAAAAGTATAGTCCTTGCACTGTTTTTGTTTCATCACACAAATAATATATTAGTTTTCATACAGTGTATTTTTTGTGCTTTGTTTCCTGAATGCTGGCACGTTTATAGTAGAGCTGTCACAGTTGATAAATTAACGCGCGTTAAAAAAATTAACGCACATGCGTAAATGTATTTCATTCAGTTACTAAATTCTGTGCTACAAAAGTTCAGATATTACATTAAACTGCGGTTATATGACAATCGAATGAAATCAAGTAACTAAACTAATTTTCGTTTCATCAGTACTGTAAATAAACAATCACTTATTTATTTCATTGACAGGCTAATAGATTTCTAATTTTTGACACAGGCACTACATTGTGGGCTTCATTCCAGTCACCCTCTCCATGTAGTCCACTGTCCACCTACAACATCGGCAATATTGATAGTTACTTTATTAAAGTTTATTAC
>Ga0209367_1006317_pt1 | contig 16425 bp, 14 predicted proteins | sample WorMetLIZISLAND2_FD_187412 | JGI IMG/M metagenome (GOLD analysis project Ga0209367, IMG submission 187412) | Marine gutless worms symbiont microbial communities from Max Planck institute for Marine Microbiology, Germany - Olavius geniculatus... ... | reverse complement strand
GTTGAACCGAGATCAAAATTTGATCGGTGGTCAGATGGCAGTTCAGAATTAAACGGAGATCAACGCTTGAACCGCTTTGGTGCAATGCATTTTACGCCTGAACTAGGTTCAAATTCAGATTTGACCCGGGTTCAAAGTTGAACGACGTTGGTGCAACGCGCCCTTATTGTTGCGTTGTACCGGATCTGTGAAGGAAGACTTGGGACGCGGTTCACGAACAGACTGCGCCGAGTTATAGCCTACTGTCACCGAATCGCGTAAAGCGGACCGTTGCGTCTCATGATATTAGCGCCGTTGTTATACTGCATGCTATGTTTTTGTACTTGCGAGCGTCGACTATTCTGCAATCAGTGATGGCAAGCAAGACTTAACAAAAACATTAGTTAACCATAACTACATTTCAACTTAAAATCGATATTAAACTATTAACTAACAACTACTTTGACAATAGTTTATTGAGATATTGAAAGCTGTAACAAAGCAGTTAACTAAGCTTAATGTAAACTCCGGCAACATTGCCGACAAATGCAACAATACATTGAAATTTATCGCCGTCATGAACTGTTAATATTGGTTAAGCTGTCAATTTAAGAAAAACCTGACATTTTGAACACTTGAAAAGTAAAATAGAAAAATAACGAAGTCACTGTTTTAATCTATGAATTTGTGTTTATTCACTCTTACGACAGCTGTTTTGGCTAATAAAAGTAAGTCAGTTAGTAACATCACGGCATATATACTATATAGGCCTATCAACGCTAACTTAAAGTCAACAAAAAGCCTAGCTGTTGCTAGGGTGGGGCCGACCGTACTGGTTGTCACTGACCTTGAAAGTCATCTAAAATTGATGATTTTCATTTCATCTGAATGAGTCTGTGCCACTTTTTATTACTGATTAATAGTTAATTAAACATATCCCGCACCTTTTAACCACAATAGCGCTTAACGGCCTTTAAGGCCATCCAAGGTAAATGATTTATCTAATCTGACAGGGCGTATGCCACTTCTTATTAGTGGTTAATAGTAACCCAGGCCGTATCTCTCACCGTTTTCGAGATATGTCTAGTTTTCCGTTGGAAAACGCAATTTTTGTCTACCCCACGTTCATTTAATCCCTAATTTGAAAATGTTGAGTCGGGACTTTCCGACTTAAACTGCTAAAATTTACGTTTAATGCTGATAATTTCATATGCAGGTTGTTTTGGTTTATTTCCAGCCATTTCATCGCAATTCACTGTTGAAATGTGCGCTGCAGCCAAAAATTGCGAAAAAATCACCAACCCCCCTCTATTGTAACATTCGCGATAAATTCGAGGCTGTTGGATCTGCAAAAAATCGTGTAGATCTAAGCAGTATTTCTGAAGTTAGAAGCTATATAACAGAGTGGCCCCGTTTTTTGGGCCACCCTGTATATTGTACTCCCATCCTGTTCTGGTTGTTCATTTGTCGGTATTGTTCAACATTTTACTAGCATATGGTGTTGTTCCTGATGCTTTTGGGCATGGTGTTATTATACCTTTGATAAAGAATGCTGATGAAAAATAAACTAAGAGTGACAATTATCGCGGTATCACTCTGAGTCCTGTCCTCAGTAAGCTGTTTGAATCTGTTCTTATTGATCTGTTTGGTAGTCACTTGTGTTCCGATAGACTTCAGTTCGGTTTCAAATCACAGTCTAGCTGCAGTCATGCCATTTTCACTCTAAGAACCATAACAGATCATTATGTGAGAAATGGTGCAACGGTTACTGTCTGTGCACTTGATATTTCCAAAGCTTTTGATCGCGTTGATCATTTTGCTTTAATGCGCCTGTTAATAGAGAGACAACTTCCTAGGAATTTTATCAGTGTTTTACTTGACTGGTTTAGAAAATGTTATGCTTGTGTAAGATGGGGCGGTGTGTATTCACATTTTTCCCTATCTTAGCCGGTGTCAGACAAGGTGGCCTACTTTCACCATTGTTATTCGCTATTTACATGGATAGTCTGTGTGTAGGCCTATACGTCTACGTAGTTGTGGTTTGGGCTGTCGTTTGTTGGGTGAATTTTTCGGATGTTTACTATATGCTGACAACATTGTGCTAGTCACACATTCAGTTAATGCGTATTGTGCTTGATATTTGTGAAAAGTTTGCAGTAGATTTTGATATAAAGTTTAATAGTAGTAAATCAGTTGCTATGCGAATTGGTGCTCGGTTTGATGCTGAATGTGTTCCTCTTACACTGTGCGGTAGTGAGTTACAGTTTGTTTCTTCTGTTAAATATCTTGGTATTTGTATAACTGCCAGTAAATATTTTAAGTGTTCTATGGACAATGTCAAAATGAAGTTTTATACAGTTTTTAATGCCATTTATTCTAAGTGTAAAGGCGTCAATTCTGAACTTGTCACTGTAGAACTTATGAAATCATATTGTTTACCATTTATCATGTATGCTACTGAAGCTCTGCCATTAACTAAGACTACGATCAATATGTTTGTGAGGTTGTCTTGGGGGTTTTGATCTTAGGCCTACGCTAAACTTAGCTTAGAGTTAACTTATAGGCCTAATACTAGAGTAACTCGACAGAAAAACTTGAAAATAAAACGATAATACGATCTAATAAGCAAATAGGTACAGCGTGCAAATTACTAATTTAGTGCAAGGCGAATAACGAATACAGATGGATATACAGGGTGGGCCAAAAAAACCGGACCTGTTTGAGCGTTGATAACTCAGCGATGGTTAGTGGTAGAAAGACGTGTGATACGTCATAAGTTTCAGAATACTGCATAGAATAAACGACAAATTTGCATAGTAAAACACTTAGATATTCTTTGCCTGATTTGCATAAATATTCGTCATCCCCAAAATTCTGCCAAATTTGACTGTAATATATGGATTTGACATGGATATTTGAGCTTTTATAACTTAGCGATGTTTGTTGATGGAGAGGTGCGTAATATGCCAAAAGTTTCAAAATTGTGTACAGGAAAAGTGTACAACTTGCATGTCTTACCATTTAAATATTCTTTGCCTGATTTACACAAAACTGCCCCACCCCTAAAATCATGCTAAATTGGCAGTAACACATGAATTTAACTTGATTTTCATTCAGCATACAGTGAAATATCAGCAATCATTAACACATACGTTGAGTTTGGATGAAATTCGACATAGGCAGTTGCCCAGCTTTTGTATTCATAACCGTCATCAGTCCTTTTAGACAGCTGATCGATCGCTGGCATCATAGTATTCAGGATCAGCTGAGACCAGCATTCGATTAGCGCACGTTTTAGCTGGTCAGTTACTGAAATTTTGTGACATTGCTATCTGTAGCAATGCCCCCACACTGAATAATTCACAGAATTTAAATCTGGACTTTTTGGCAGTGAGTTTTTGAGTTCAATGAACTTGGGCACATGGGAGTGCTGGTAAATGCCTAATTTCAGGGATAATGAAAATTTACGCAAATTAGGCAAAGAATATTTAAATGCTTCACTATGCAAATTTGTCGTTTATTCTTTACAGCATTCTGAAACTTTTGACATATCACACGTCTTTCTATCAATAACCATTGCTGAGTTATCAACACTCAAACAGGTCCGGTTTTTTTTGGCCCACCCTGTAAATGCAGTGAGACACAATCAGTAACAAAAAAGAACTGAAAATCTGTGTAAGAAATCTGTTGCAACAGTAGTAGCGTTTTGTTTGAACTTATAACTCAGTACTCACATTATGAGAACTAGCATCAGACATACCAATAATTGTATAGGCATTCTGGTTGAGATACTTCATGCATTTTTCCAGACACCAGAGACAGCAGATGCAGCATTTGAGGCAGCACTTTGCACACGCATTCTCACTACCTTTGCATCTGCACCAGCACAATAACCATGGTTCATACAAGTCTTCTGTAGCAAAATTCCCCGACTTTCCCTGTCACTGAATGACAATTTCCCTGACCTTATCAAAACAATAACCCTATTGCACAAATGTCAGAAATGGTACACTATATCATAAAGTAATGAAACCATATTAATGGAGCAACATGCAAATGACAGAGTCCCTGATCGGTGAGTCAGGGGGGGCAAAGTCCCCCCTGAAGCTGAAACACTTCTAGCTTTTAAACGTTTAATGGAAGCCACAAATTTGCCTGATTTTTAAAACTTGGAGACACCAAAATATCACAGATATCTGCAGTCTGCGTGATCGAAGATCATTTTCCCTGACTTTTCAAAAATAATATTTTCCCTGACCTTTCTCTAACTTTCCCTGACCACAAAAATTCCCCTTTTCCAGTTTCCAAAGAATATTTAATCAACTGCCATATGTTGTTAAAATATTTTGAATTAGTATTTCTTCAGCTACAACTGGTAAAAATTTCATGTAATTTGATCATCATTTGAGTGAATTATGAAAAAAGCAAAAAGGTGTCCTTTTTTATGAAACATCGTGTATAATAGATCAATAATGGAACTAATCTTAAACGGGAGTTAAAAAACCGGCTTCAACGCAGTAAGTACTATGCAGTCCTTTTACTGATAACAGCCAATTCCTCAAATACCAGTGAACGGTAAATAAAACAAGAAATTTGAGCTAATGCTCACGGGATGCGCGATTTTCAGTTCCTGCCCGCAGGCAGTCACCCATCACAGCACTAACCGGGCCAGCGTAGAGTAACTTCGTTTCAGCCGAAACGCACTACCAACGACACCACGCCACCAATGCCAGCACCGTGGCACTGCCTTGTGAATGATTTTATGTCGCAGTCCGAAATCGCCCGAAAAATTCATTAAAAATCCCTATTTTGGCGTTCAAGGTCATCCAAGGTCATTGAATTCAGTGCCAATCGATAGCCAGTGTACAATTTCCTATTAGTGATTAATAGTAACCTAGGCCTTATCTCGCACCGTTACTGGGATACAACGAGTTATAGGCCAAAAATCGCAAATTTTGACCACCCCCTCTCATTTAGCGACCTCGTTCGGGGTGACCCCCTTCGAATTTATGAAAAAGCTTTACGGTTCCTGAAACTAGAGTCTTCTGGGCAGCCTATGGTGAAAATTTGGTAATTCTATCTTGCACCGTTTTTGCCTGATCCACCTGTGTGACAGACAGACAGACGGACGGACGGACGGAGAGAATTGCGATGGCTAAGACTAAGGCTAAGTAGCTGCTTTCGCGCGTAAAAAGACATTTAAAAATGCAAAACCCTATGGGCAGCTGGATTCACCACAGTTAACTACAGTTAGCTACAATGAATAATAAGCAAAAAATGCAAGAAAATTCGTACTTTTTCTCAATGTACATGAGAATGTAGCGAGGGATCTTAATGAGGGTGATTATGAGTGATCCGAAAGCCACGGAGCCGAGATGATGGAGAGTGAGTCGACTGACAGCCTTACAGATGACACACGACAACTTCTTCTTGTTCCTGTTAACACGCAGCAGCAGAACAGCACGACTAATGAATTACTGAGAACATAAACGGAAGAACGCCGATTCACCACTTCCGACGAGACCTGAAACTCACTGGTCTTGAGCAACATTGCCACTGACTAACTGCCACCATCTGTGCCCATGATTCAAACCTGTTTGGACTTTGGCACACAACAAATGCTTACTTACTTACTTGTGATTTAGTGAATATGTGAGCAAATGACAGGGCCAGATTAACGTATTAGCAGAAACTGCAGATATCTGAGGCCAAACACAAAAAGTAAATGCTACCAGTTTCACGCTGGTAAAGGTCATACAATTATATTCATTCCAGTAGTTATTAGTCCCATACCTTACCTTACCTTCAAAATGGACGTCACGCAAAACAGCATCCAGCACTCAGACGACCATAACTATGCAAAAATAGGAAATTTCAACTAAAACAAGATTTAAACAAAAATAGGAAACCACTGTATTTTCATTACTGGCCCTATGCATAATTAATCTGGCCCGAACTAGCTGGGTGGACAGTAAGCCAACCAAAACTGCAAAGCTGAATACAGTACAAAAGAAAATTTTTTAAAAACCTGCAGATGTAGAGAAAACACAATGTTCAAAAAATGCCACTCAGCAAAATGCAGTATTAACACAAAATCACATACATAACAGCAACATGCACTGAAAAAAAGCATCAATTAGCACTGACTTGATCACTGTTCACTGCATTCTAACCTTCTCTTTTCCCGTAATTCTCACTTTTATGAAGAAACCACGCATAATATTCACTAACAGAATTCATCCTAGAAAGATTAAGCATCAATCAATCGTAAAACGAATTGAAAAAATTTCACGGCAACCTAGAACCAAACCTAAGCCAGGTCCAATGTCTAGAACAGTACAGCATTAGCACTATAGCTTATAAAATATAGCACACCACTAAGCCATTTGGTTTCTGTGCAGCCATTCCAAAAAAACCGCAATTTGTGTCTTGCTCATCTGTCTGTCTGCTTGTCTCTTACGGGGCTGCTCATAACTTGAAAAAGAAAAGACGCACAAAAATGAAAATTTCTACGAGAGACAGAGACTTTCCCGGGCAGGAGTAAATGGTGCACCACTTTTCAGCTCAGAAGATTGAAGATCAAGAAGATGGCTGGGTCCAACAACATGATCTTCTAGTTCGAAAAACACCACAAAGATAATGGCGAACCTGGTAAAGTACCAGACGGCCACAGTGCCGGCGATGACAAACTGATGACAAGCAAACATAAACTCTGCCGTCCACAACAGTCCAATCAGGTGAATCCACCAGAAGTGTCTAGCAAGACCCTCGGTCTCATAGTGAACGCTTTCAAAACCTTTCTCGTTACTTATACGAGGGGTCCCTAAACACATGACAGTAAAATCGTAGCTATAACTGCATAATAACTATAAACATCTTTATTTATACATTGACATACTTTCAAGGCTCCGAGGAGCAAGAAGTGAAATTTCAGGACCCAATGTTGACAAAATTGCAGGACAATTTCAGGACATTTTTGTCGGTTTCACGAGGCTCAAGACACAGAAAATGCACGTTTTTCTGTCCTCATAAATGTTATTCATTGAAGCAGATCAGTATTGCAGTCCTAAATATGTTACTACGGCACTGTTACACATAAAACAATAAAATGTCACAAGAAAAAACATTACTTAACACTCAACGTCAGCAACATAAACACAGTCGTGACTTGTAAACAAGTGCAGAAAAATGCTGTAAACAGCATCTAGATTGAATGCAGCACTAAGACTAAATATACAGACAGACTTTCATACTTCCAAAGGTCCACATCAGGACATTCTAACCAAATGAGCAAAATTAAAAGACAATTGCTGATTTCAGGACAATTTCAGGACATCTGTGACATTTCAGGAATTTCAGGACAACTGGGAGCCCTGTACATATTTAATCTATGCAGTACACCAAACAAGTGCACTTGGAGAATAAGATGGCTAAATTTTGCACTAAATCAAATATTCAATTTAACGATAGTTTTGTGGCAAATTTTATCACAAGTCTATCTGTGAAAGAATTTTAAAAATTGGTCATACTTTTGCAAAGACATGTCGAATAATGTAAGGCTTTAAAACACGATCCATAACCAAGCAGAAACAACTGTACATTCGAGAAAAATCCAGTTCCCACCGAGGGTAGCGATGTGTAAGAGTACGATGAACCAGTAGATGAAGAAAGCCGAGAGTACGATGAAAGTCCACAGAGGCTGAATCAGCAGCATTGGAACTGAAGTGAGGCATTTGCCAGCCTCCGAGAACAGTGCCACTACCAGAGAGATACGACTGCGTAGCACGAACAGTATCAGCAGCAGCAGTACCTAGACACACACCCAGCAATACAAACACCATCACTAGCAGCGGTACTAGAAGCAGATCCAGCATTACAAACAGTATGAGTGTGGCAGCAATACAATGTTGCTTACGTGGCAGATCTGACCACAGCTTGTCAGCATCGCCATCATCATCGCAATAAGTAGTGCAGCGCAATACAATTTACAAGAGTCTAAAAATAGATTCACAAAAACGAAGGATTAGCACCAGAAAAAAACTGAAACAAAAAAGTTGCCAAGATAGTCACATGTGCAGTCTATGCTGTTGTAAACTGTAAACGGGATGACTTTGAGCTTTCAACAAAATAACATGAAAGACAATGCAAAACAAAAAAAGATGTCACAATTATACTACGGACGTTAGTAATCGGCAACATACAGTGAGCACGGACGCGACGATGGACAGTATAAGAAAAGCCGTCTCATTCTGCATGTAAACGTTGGTCAGTGGGATTCTGAACTCCGGGTCACTGAATTCCTCCGTCTGCATAGTCTCATTGAAATCCACCCGCTGCTTGTACTCACCGTAGTACGTCCACCATAGAAACCCAGTGCCGACTGATGCCAAACCAGCACAGACACACATCCAATCAACCAATGAACCAACCAATGCTCGATTTAATTTCACATAAATAAGAATCACATATAACAGAAAAATGAAACAAACACACACACAAAATTTTAAAAAACTAGAATGGCAAAACACCTAACTAGCCTAAACAAGAAATTGAACTACATCTTCAAATCATGCAATATTGCGACTAAGAGAAAGCAGTTCTTACATGAAGTCCACAAAAATGACCACAAAAATACAACATTTGTAAATACTGCTAAAGTACAGGTAGGCTAGTAAAACTATCCCAGCACAATGTACATCTAACAGACTGACAAAGAGTACTTTATCAGAATCTCATACTATGCATCATCACAAAAAAGCTTCTAACGTGCTAAACTAAGTACATTAGTACGCTAAAAAACAAGAAAATGAATATTCAAATGCCTAACCACAAAATGATTTCTAATACATTCCAAGACTGAAATTGTGCTCAATTTTTGTCATTCGTACAATGACACATTTGTACTTCACTGGGCTGGGAAAAATTACATTAACAAATCAAACTTCAGTCCCACAACTGTACTGTAGCTAGATTAAAAAATAGAAGTGTAACGAGGGTGAGAAAAGAAGGAAAAGAAAGAAAGAAGAGAGGAGGAAGGGAAAAGCGAGGTTGCCCAAATAATGATGTCTAAAAGTCAGTGCCTGTTGAACAAACTTCCACACTCCACATCTGATCTGACTTATAAACCACATCTAACCACAGTGGACCTCATGGTAACTATGCTGTGTACGACACTTCAATACTTCTGATCAAACCACTGGAAATCGTATGCAGTATGCATATTTCCGTTTCTGGCTAATTTAAGCATATGGTGACCACTTCTAGAGCACGAGATTCCCTCACTTTTCCAGCAACACAGACAAAGATTCATCGAATAATACAATGCAAGCTAAATAAACGGAAAACAAACGCATGTGCAGACCGATGCTGCCGATTGCGGCGAGGACTACAATAACCCAGACGATGATAGCGGCCAGGAAACGCATCAGCAGCACCATTATGAACGCGATTACTGCAACATGCATACACTGCTCACTCACACCACCTTACTCATAATAATAGAAGTGCTGAACACCCGACATCGCAAGACCTGACAATAACAGAGCAAAAGGAAAAATGCACGTGTTGTTTATTATTATATCAATAACATAATAACATCTTTCACGAAAACAAAAAACTGAGGCAAAATTATCAGAAACATATCAATGTAATAGCAGAAAAGTTAAGCATCGGAATACATATTTTACAAACTGAGCGACATAATATTAAATGTTACAAAAATTACACACTCATATGAATCCAGCCATAAATAAAGGCGAGTGAGTGAGTGAGTAGGGTTTAGCGTACCACCCGACACAGTATAGGTCATTTTGAGGACGGCCTTTTGATGACGGCCTTTTCAGGCAGAATGCACACAAACACAACAATGGAACGGTAAGTTTAAACTTTACAATAAACAGAAAGTTTAACCTTTACAGAAACACAAAACACAAAAATGAGGCTAAACCAAAATTGAAAAAACCCCATTATACACGTGCATATTTAATTAACATAATGGTAGTTCTAATAATCTTCCCTGTTATCGACCAGACAGTCATCAATGTGATAATGCTGTCTATTGGAGGACAGGGGACGAATAAAGGCAAACAATGGGACAGCTATGTGAATGACAACCCAAGAGCACAGACAGTGTGATAGCTCTGGCAAAACATGCATGGAATAGATGTACTGTTCATCTGTTAAACAAGTGCAGTATGGCAATATGACCAATATGCATGCTACAAATCAGAAATGCGTACAAGTTTACATGCCCTAGTTTAGCAGCAACAAAAATATCTAGCAACAGTGCAAGACTACAGAAAAAAACTTAAATCAGCAAAGTCACCGAACTACTGATGGCATTCAGAAAAGAAGTAAGGGTTCAGATATCTCCTCCGCATTTCAACGGTGAGGACAAATTGAAGACGCAACAAATAACAAAATAACAAAACACTCACCAACAGCAATGCCGCACAGAGCAAGAATCTCACGCCAGGCTACGTAGACGTCGCTGATCACTTTTCTGAACACGTCGTCCAGATCAATGATATCCAGGAACTTTCTCACAAACTTGAAGCGTTCTGAGATGAGATGACTTGGATCAGGAACACAGCGATTAAACAGAGAAATGCTGCATCACACACACACACACACACAATAAGTAAGTAATAAGTAAGTAAACTTACAGCTGTCACAATATAAACAAAATAGTCACAAGGAGTTGCAGCCTCAAACAAACAGAAATGTCTCCGATAGTCATTTGGGATGCTCAAAGTGGTGTTCTTCTGTTAAAATGAAATTTGGCCTATTCCATACACATTCAACGTTTTAAGTGGCCAAGAAACTGGATAAAGCTAAAGTGACAAATGATGACGGTTAAAATATGCAAAAAATGGATGTTAGATCAATGTACTAATAGATCCAGTGAATTCTAACTAGAAACTGATGAAAGTCGATAAAAGATTCAATTCACTAGTGACAAGACAACATGTGCTAACAAAGTCACTATAAAGCATCTAACAACAAAAAAAATTCTGATAAATAGCATCTAGAATTTGTGCAACACACCCCTAGGGGCATCATAGCTCACAGAAGGGCAATTACCCCTTGAATTTTAGTCTGTTGCAACACTTTTCTTCTCGTCCAAAAATTTCTTTTCAAGAATGCTAAATGTGAGGGTAAAAATCCACATTTTGGGAAAATTCAGGGCAAAATTAAACTTTTAAAAATTTTTCACTCTGTCGGAAATTTGCACCTCCTTGCCCCTCCCAACTTTTGTAACCCACGACGCCACTGATAACATACACTGCAATACATAAGTTTCACCGAAAAGAATTTACGGAACTGTAGTATTTATTATTACATCTTTGTTACATCACAGAAATTCTAAATTATCTTCAGCAAGCCGAAATGAAAAATACTTGCCTCTTGTAAAGTCTGTGCAAATCCGGACAAGGACCTTTTGCAGACCACTTTGTCTTTGCATCGTCATAAGCATCCGGCTCAATGTCATAGCGACAAAGTCGAGAGTTATTCTGCTTGGCGAACTGCTTAACATGCTCTTTCTGGGTCATGTCCATCATGGGGCAGTGACGGACACAGACCTGCATTGAATTACGTGGATCCAAAACTCCCATGAAGAACACATTCCTGATTTTTAAAAATCCAACACAGACACGTCAACAATGCTGAACAGATTCACTGGCATGCGATGCTGCAGCATTTAACTCAATTCGTTCAACCTCACTAATGGACTAATTGACTGAAAATGTTTGTTTAATATATGCAGTGCAGCCTATATTAAACTATTTTTTCAAATGGTACAATTTAAGTCCAGCTGTGGCAGTATCCAAAGTTCACTTTTAAACAGAAGCCCCTGTAGCAACTCAGACAACTGGTGAAGTTAAACAGAGACTGAACATAACAAGAGTTATGTATCAGCATATGCCAATTATTAAACTATAAAAAAACTATAAGAATGTTGTAACAGCTCATTAAAAAACTGATTGATCAGTCTTTCATAATCTCCTGTCTACATCATATGATTAATATTAAAAGTAATAAGCTGCACTAATTATATAAAAAAATAAAAAATAAAAATTTGAATTAAAAATTTTTAACACGGCATGATTTTTCACAATGTCTGTCAGAATTATGGAAACAATGTTTTCTAAAACTGTGGCCAGTTACAGTAGGAAAAATAATAAAACTAACCTAAAATTCACATCAACAATTATGTCGCAGCTGGTCATAAAACTAATAAATAAAAGTTTAAAGTCTATGCTGTGTACAGATCTTCACAGGAAACCCAACTCAGCTCCACAAAGCATCACCTGCCATATAAGATCACACAATGTTACTTGACAACAGACAAAGGTAAACATGCCTGGCCTTAACTCCAGCTATGAAGGATGGTACTTGACTTACCCACACCAAAGGGATGAAAGGCTGAGTTGGCTTGGGTGGCTGTTTATATACCAAGATGATTGACTTGACTAAAAATGACCACCCATCAAAATACTAACCAAGCCCAGCGTAGGGCTACTACATTGATTGGGTACAAGGTGTTAACAACTAGACCACAGTGCTAAACATATCTATTCTATACTACCTACAGAATTCACAGAAGACCACAGCATTATTACAGTACTTAGACGTTCTACTCAATAAAACTGTGCCAAATACTATCGTGTAATACAAAAGCAAATACAGAAAGCGAAAGACACAGACGGCAATCCGGATGTATCACGGCCACTCAGCAGTGACATGTTTTCAATCGGTGTATTGTGCTCCTGGTTGCATGTGTTGCCAAAACTGTCATAGCCATACACCAGACGCTTGGCATCTCCTTTTATGAACGAGTAGACGGCTATGTATCCCTGTACCAGAACAAAAATCAAAACCACACGTAACTGCTGTTACAAATCATCCGCACTAATGACACAGTCTCTGTAGCTAAAACTTCCTTCAACACTCAATAGCGTCAGACGAAATGCTATAAAAGTCGCATTCCAGCTGACTAACTATTGCCACCAAAATCTAAATAAAAATTTATGCACAACACAGTGCACAGCTGCACTGTAACAAAGTCCGAACTACTTAAAAATCAAGAAACAATACAGCAAAAAACTTCCAACAATTTTTTTAGATAAAGCTCATACAGTTCAAAAATTGCTAACAGCAGCATATCAAAAACACAAATCCAAAGACAAGTAAATATAAACATTTTGCAGCTTTATCTTAGTTAGCGAGCCACTGGGATTGTGGTGCTATTTTTTATGGCTAGACTGGCTGTTCTCATATTAGACCGAACCAACTTCTTCATAAGAAAACCTTCTGTATGTGTGCACTCCGCCATTCAGCTCTAGCCACCTGGAACTTTCCGCCAATGACACTTACCAACAGCAACACACTAGCAACTTTTAAACATGAACAGAAGAAATTTTTGTTCTCTTTAACATACAATCAAAGCGGCCATGACCTGCCACCAGCACTCTAAAGTCATAACCTGATGGCAAGGCACTAGAGTGTACAGAAATCTGACTGTTATGGCTATTATTATTATTATTATTAAAAGAATGAAGTTGTAACACATACAAGAAATGCGTGGAAAGCAAGAAAAAGCAGCAGAAAAATGATGTCAGTGCAGCAGACTTTTCTTCGTGCCTCCAGCCGCTCTTTCGGTCTGCTCGGTTCAACTTCCTGACTCTGTCGTACACACAAATTAACTATGTATTATGACTAAAACTAGAAATAACAAAAATCTCAAACCTCCAACAAAAATGGTGCAGCGATCTGAAAAAATACAAAGGAATTAAGAGAACTCCTAATTTCATAAAAACACATCACTATTTTCAGTAAGCTGTCATTTTACTACTCAAACTATAGTTGATTTCAATTTTTTCACCTCAACTCTGTAAAGCAACTGTCTTACTTTAGGAATATTTCAAAACCTGCTAAAAATCATGAATTTAGTCTCCAACTGCAGATCTTTTCATTGCCATGATGCCAGAATGTCAAAAGCAAAACTAATAAACCAGCCATCACTATACTATTTTCCTTATTTTAAACAGAAACTACTGTTATAACTGTAACTGGGCTGCAGAACTGTAATGCATCAGATTGCAAGAATGGCAATACACACAGTCAAAAAGAGCAGCAAATAGTGGTGTAAGTGTATGCTATGTACACGTAAATAGCATTTAGCCATGTTGCTATATAAATAGGCCAAACATAACAAACTATTGATCAGCAGCCAATTCTGCAAGTCACTGTAATTACGCAATACAAGTGCAAACTGCAGTGCAGCCCAGCCCATAAGTAATCAGGTTCAATTACATGCCAATCATATATCATAAGCAGCACCGAAATGATGAGATAAACATGATAACAGTCACACCACATATTATTACACAGAGTACCTGAGTAGAAAACAAATGCTACAATGAAGGTTTTCATGATAACAATGTGAAACATGATGAATCTTCTTGCCAACAGTTAGCTGCAGAATTTATTCAATTATAAATGCTAAAGCATGCTCACTTGTATGAATCATAAGATTACCTGTTCATCTGACTGACAGCAACCCATTGTTAGACTGTACCAGCTACTGCAACAAGTAATCAATCAAGACAAAACAACTTAAAATATTGCACGGGCTCTTAGCAGTGCAAATAAATAAACTGTGTTAATGCTAGCAAGCTGTTAAAGCACACATTCCTTCTATAGATGACCTGCCGTTATGACACACTTGTAATAAACACTATGAGACACTGACTGGCTACGTACATTCGTACAACCAATCACCTACAATCAGAGATTGGCAGGTATCATCTAAACGGCAGTAGATCACATCATAGAAATTACAAGATAGAGAAAACTCATGTCAGTATCAATGCTTTGCGAGTCTATATATAAACTTTCTATTCATCTGGTAAGAGAGAAAATCAAACTGACATAGTGACTCTGAAAAAATAGGCTGCACAAAGTGCGGACATATAAAGATCTCAGTGAAACAGCCTACCGGTGCTACTGATCATGATGAATGCGCCCACTGCTAATGCCAATTGGTCTTTTTTGTGATAGTCATTAATTGCCCACCCTACATCCCTATCAATAGCATGCACAAAAAGTAAGTTATGGCAACCAACACAGCTTGGTTCCCGCTTCAGTACAATGGACTGCAATAGCTTTGATCTCAAATCATGGTCAACAGCATTACAAGACAGCAACAGACCATGAGAACTCATCACTTTGAATAGTTATGCTTGTGTTCTCTTTCTGACAGCAGCTGACTAAATGAACTTTACCATGTTCACTTTAAATGACACTGCATAAAAACTAGCACTTGGTTAGCGAGAAGAATTCAGAAACAGATGCAAACAAAGAAAGCAATCTATCGTTTTGTGCACTCGTGCGAAAAAATAGTTCCAAATAACTTGCACATCTAGATGCTAGTTAGTGCACATTTTTACGTACTGTTAACAGAATTCACTTTGTCAGTATATTCACTGTTGGTTTAATTCACTAATATGCTATTTAGTGTATATTTAGTCATGTTCCTGCAAACTTCATTCATTGCAGCCATTTGCCTATGGCTCAAAGAACTTTATTGGATCACTGACTATTATGCACATGGAACAGTTGGACACCTGCTATCAAAATTACTACCTTCACCACAAAGTGGGGGTGGGTCTGGAGAGTGAACTGTTTTACTAGAACATAATAGCTTGGTTCGGAAACTGTACCACAGTAATAAATTATTCAGACTGCACAGCCGTAATGTGGCAAACTACTTAAGTGCACGAGACATCATTGCGCTTCACTACAGTGAATCATGGCAAATTTTAACAATTTTTGATCTAAAATTTCACTCGTTGTGTGACAAATTTGATTTTAAAACAAGCATTGAACGTCACAAAGTAACGCAACGTATTTACAAGTATTCTGTGCTTGTTTACGTTTGCATGTTTAATGAAATGTCAGCGATTAAATGTGAAATATATGACCAGGTAACATAGCTAACACTAACCCTAAAACCTAACCCTAACCCTAACCCCAACCCTAACTGAAATTTTTGCTCACGGAAGTGCCCCGGTCTTACCAATGGCCGTTACGGCCATTGCTAACACCGGGGCACTTTAAATTGCTCGTGAGCAAATATTAAGCAAAAACCCGCAAATTTTGTTTTAGATATGGACTATCGAAGTAGTATGCAAAAAAAGTAATTTAAAACGCAGTGATCTGAGGACAGGTTGAGGAAAGACTTCCGAATCGGAACACTGTCCGATCAATCTCAAATTAAGGGATAGCAGACGTTCTTAGAAAAGGGATTTACTTTTGGGGTTTAAATTGTGCGAAAATGAAGGGGCGTGGCTAGAATAGGGGGTACAGAAAAGTAGGGGTACATCGCAAAACGACATTCTGCCTTACACGGTCACCTCGCCTGACTTACCCTATCTTTGCCTA
>Ga0209367_1006316_pt1 | contig 16427 bp, 7 predicted proteins | sample WorMetLIZISLAND2_FD_187412 | JGI IMG/M metagenome (GOLD analysis project Ga0209367, IMG submission 187412) | Marine gutless worms symbiont microbial communities from Max Planck institute for Marine Microbiology, Germany - Olavius geniculatus... ... | reverse complement strand
GACAGAGGCGCCGAACGGAGAATGGCTGAGCCAGCTAATTGAGTCGCCGCACGTAGTTCTCTGCATGTATGCGACGCAACGACGCAAGCTTGCCTTCATATTAGTAGCAGCAGCAGCCGCAGCAGCTAAGACCGAAAGTCTGGCTATTATACAGACGTGCCCCGCTACAGCTAAAGAACGTGATTTAAAATCCTCGGCAAATTACACACACTGGACATTCGGTCATTCTGTTATTCACTGCAGGCAATTTTACACGCGTTTTGAGAGACAGTCTTCTCTCGTGACGTCACATACAGGAGCAGCAGCAGCAGCAGCACTACTTGGTGTAGTGGTCGTAGTGGCGTCAGCTGTGAAGTGCATTTATCTAACAGCCGACCGGCGTACGTGTGTCAATTAGACGTTCTCAGGCTGGACCGGTCAGCCAGGCGCTATCGACATTGCTCCGACCGGCGCGATCAATGCATGCCTTGTCCGTCCCTTTCTCTTCACAGAATTACTACATTTACTAATAGGCCTACTTTATTCTACTAAACCGACATTATGTATAAATATATCCTGAACTGTTACAAGATAATGCGACATACAGCCAAATAATGTCTGTCCTTAAGGGCTGCTGAGCAGCAAAAAGACATAATGAATTAGAAGAAAAATGAGATTATATGAACCAATGCATGCCTCGTCCGTGTGTTCCCACCCGTAGACACGAAGTATTCTGCAGCCGGGGGCACTCCGCTCCACAGTGTGAAGTGCAGTCGAGTGCCACGTGGAGCGGCAGTCTTTTAGTCGAGGGCTCCCCGGCTTCATTCAACCAACATCGAGCCATGGGGCGACGCCAGCGGCCAGCTGCAGAGAATAAATTGCAGGAGTCCCGCAATGAATAATGCGCTCAATAAGTCAATGTCTCTTGACTTCGGCGACGAAACCAAACGAATGTCCAACACGCAGATCGCTGCTCGGCAGCGTGATACGACAATGCCATTAGCAGCGACCAAAGATCTCAAATCTTCAAAAACAACGGTGCTGACATCTGGTAGATACAAGCAGTGGTGTTGTGGCAGGGAGGTAACAAAGCGGGAGAGCAAATTTTAGCCTGCAGGAGGATTTTATTCTTGACAAAACATTTTTGCTTAATTTGCAAAATTCGGTGCTAAAAATCCTCACGTTCTACAGAAATGAGTAGCAATGGGAATAGAAGTCATTCCCTAATAATACAGCTTTGAACGTGACGTCCCCCGCAACATAACGGTAACGTTGCCGACCATATTCAGCGTACGCTACGTTACGCTGCATGCGTCATTCTCATCAGAGGGAAGGTGTGGCATATGACGCTTCGTGACTACAAGAAACCATACACGAGACTCGTATAATAACGACAGCTGCTACTAGGCCTATTCACTGCACGCAATCTCTTGCGGACCGATAGCATAAGTCGGCTTTTTGCGGCCCGAGAGCCGAGTCGCGATGAAAGTTTAATGTTTTCTAAGCTACTAAAAGCGCGTACACTGTACAGTGTATAGACCTAGTGTTTGGTAAAAATGTCAGCCCAGTACCGACACCAGATGCATGCGGCCGTCCGCCTAGCTATGCACATACAACACTTACTTATTTTAAATTTCAATCAAAGTCCAATTTTACAGAAGCTGACGAAGTAAGCGACGCGTTCGCGATAAATTACACCAAGACACGTTTACGCGAAGATCAAGATCCGTATCATTTTCTTCTAAAACTTTTTATTGACGACTGGCAATTTATTCAAGTGAAAATTGATTAGCACACTATTTATTTCAAGTCTGAGAAACGTTCACGCCAATTTTCTGGGCTTTTTTGTTGACGAGTTGGGACACAGGTGCCCGTAAACTATGAGACAGACAGACAGACGGACAGACGGACTGACGAGCAAGACTCGTAATGCGGCCTATTAGGACGGCCGCACAAGTCAGACTTATCGTGTATTTCTTCCTGTATATTGCATATTGACACGCTGCGATGTGAGATCTGTCGTTACTCTCACACTAATAAAATCATAAAAACTTACTTACTTACTTACTTAACAGCGTGTTCCATTATGACGAGCAGTACGTATATAGCACACACAGTACAGTCGAGGTTAATCAGCGTGGACAGCGCTTCCATTAAGCCGCTGTGCATGGATGTTCGTCCTTCGTCTGTACACGGCAGCCTTTGCCGAGTACTGCAACACGGTACTAAGACGATCCGTCCAAGATATAGTCGGGATTTTGTGAAGAGATGAGCTTTGAAACGCTGGCAAAAAATGGACAACGACTCGGCAGATGTCACGTTGTCCGGCAGGTCGTTCCAGGTCCGTGGGCCGACAACCTAAAAAGCCCGGTTGGTTGGCGACGGTTGTCAACTTGACTGTAAACACTGCCAGACGGTTGGTGGTAGCAGAACGGAGAGGTCGGCGTCCCGGTAGATAGATCGGCGACGTAGTTGAGTGGACCAAGGTATCGCGGCGTGAGTCCGTGCAAAACTTTGTAGACCAGAACGGCGATCTTGTACTGGAGTTGCTCCGGCACGCGCAGCCGATAAAGGCAGACAAGCGCGTCGGCGATGTGGTCGTCAGCGAGTTCTAATGCTCTCTGCACAGACCTACTTAGTTTACTTTGCACTTCTGTAGTCATCAGTTAGCTGCAATATTCAACAAAAAAAACAGCAATCGTGGCATTCACATTTCTGTCGTTTCCCGTGCCCAGCGCACGAATCGTCTCAATACACCCATCAAAGGAACTGCGCGAATCGTCACGCAATCTGCAACTCAGATCGTGTCGCCAAGGGCAGCCAGCTTCAGCCGCAGAGAGTCATCAGCCCCGCATCGCCTAAGAGTGTGCATACATGTGTGACAAAACCTCGCATATACGATCAACGGCGTCATGGGTTGAAAAGTGGGGGAGCAGGACGTTGTAATTTCCGAACTGACACTCCAAATTTCCCACAGACGAGATTATGGGTGTTCACAATCTCAATTCTGCCACTAAATTTCCCAAATGGGGCTTTTTCAGCCTCAAATTTTGCATTTTAGACCAAAATTTTCCGACAAAAAGTTTTCGGACAATTTTTTAACAACCCGAATTTTGAGGAAAGGGCAATTGCCCCAGCCCCTCAGCTACGAAAGCACTGCACGCGACAAAAGCAGAACGGGCTACTTACATGCGCAGCTGTCAGTCAACTCGGGGTTTAGCAATGCCATGCCACAAGCGGCGCTGCCAACCAAACCCGTGTTGATTGACAGCTTCACTGTTTTGTCGCGTGTGATGTATTGTCCTACATGTAGGCACCCTCTAAAAGCCGTAACTCCTCAGCTGATGGCCTGTACAGCGATGCTAGCTTCTAAGAAGGTAATTAATTGATTGTAGGACAAACGGTAGGCCTACATGGCCTGCAGTGAAAGACGACGGACGGCGCTTTGAAATCGACGACGCACAGAACGAGTCCAGATCATTAAGCAGCAGCGATCGCACGGTCTATTTACTCTGATGAAAACGAAGGAAAATATTTTCATCGGCCAGTCTGTCTGTCTGCATGTCCGTTTGTCTGTCTTCAAAATACTAGTACAGAGCACAAATTCACGTCTTTTGCTAATTTTATCGTTTCCTGTAAGTTCGTATGTTTCACTACAAAAATAGTGCATGAGTGTAGAAAAAACGCAGCTCAACTCCGTGTCACTGTGGCCAAATGGCCATTAGCCGACCTTTTTCCTACTAAATATGATTAGCAAATACATTAAACCACACTTTGTCTGGCGTTTCTTTGAAATCTGTCTCCGGCTATGGGGCACTGGGGCGCGTGCACTTTTCGACTTTCAACTTCAGAGCCGAATAAACATTCGACATTAAATTTTTTTGTCACCCTCAAATTATTTTCTGCCAGTTTTGTGCTTCCGTCGCACCAAATCATCTTGGCGACGCCACTGACTGTCTCCCTCTAGTCTGTCCGTGCCCGCTATTTGACCCGCAGCGAGCTTCACAATATTTAGTTTGCTAACATTATATTTGTGCGTGTCTTGGTAGTTTATTACAGTTAATATTAGTATTTCGCGCTAGTTAGTATAATTTTTCTGCTGCTAGTTTTGGCTGTGAGTCCCAGTGCAGAAAAAAGGACTCCTGGACATATCGAGAAATAGGCAGAAAACATGGTTAGTTAAGACATAATTTTCTAATGAGAACAGTATTAGAAGGACGATTGCTTGCTAGGGAAGAAGGGAAGAGGAAGACTAAAGGAAATGTTACCGAGTTGGTTACTGGAAACAAGCGACGGGTACACAGATTATCCACATTCCCAAAAAATATGGTACAGAAAAAACGCGAGACGGAGACGATGAAAACGAAAACCAAACCTGCCCATAAGCAGCAGAATAAAACAAAAGAAGAAGACCATTGCAGACGAGTGTCTGGAAAAAATGTCTCAGAAAAAAATAACCAATAACTTGTCGCGCTGACTTAAAACTCTACTCACTCACTCACGCACTTCGGCACTGACTCCGACAGATGGCGCTGCAAATGTTCCGCGCTAAGTGAATAAACCGGCAAGCCAATGATCACGGTATGGCGCCCACAGGCAACGACTGTGACAAAAAAAAACTAAGGCAGTGGGCGCGAACTTCCCTTTCACGCTCCTACTCCCTTCATTTTCTTTTCAGTGCTTTCTTTTCTCTTCCTCGCCCTAACCAGTTTTCTTCCCTCTTATTTAAATCCCCTTCTGGGACCTAACCACTTAAATTTAACCAGACAAAGCTCTAAGCTCCCCAACGTGTGCTATAATTTATGATACAAAAACATACTTGTGAGTTGAACAGGATACATCATTTACGACAGCTATGTCAAAGAGGTTTTTTCGTAATTATACTTTGTAGCCTGTGGAGACAGCCGATAACAGAGGCTAGAGGTGCGCCACGAACTTCTTGAGGTTGGAGTGATCGCTTGCATCACCCCTCTCCCCACACAAGATGTCGGCGTCACGGGCACCTGTTCGAGGTTGGCTCGTCTTCAGCCTATTTGTCGCTATGCGGTCGTGATGGTGGCGCCCAACGTGGAGCAGTCCCGTCCGTCTGGTCTCGTCTCACGAGCAGCATCAGCAACCGGCCAGCATCAGCAGACAGCGCCACTGATGCGGTCGGCGAGTGACGTAATTGCATCATCCAACACGTTGCATTATTTACACAAACTGCAGTAGCAGTGGAGCAGCAGATGGTCGATGCGACGAGGCCTTCTTTCTTACATTCTTTACGCCAGTGATGGGCAAAAATAACAACTGTTTGTTAGTTTAACTAAAACAAAATAGTTCAGTTAAAACAGTAGTTTAATTATTAATTTCTAGTCATTAACTAAATGGTTTAATTTGAAAAAATAGCTAAATCACACGTGCAGTTTTTGACTTAAAATATCATTGGATTGACTGCAGTAAACTAAAGATAATAATTGTTGCAATGCTGAATAAAAATAAATTCATAAATTACGACAGTGACGTTTTATTGATGTATTTTACTTTTCAAGTGTTCAATTTTAAAGATATTTTTTAAATTGGCATTTTACTGTTAGCCAATATCAACAGCATCTGTTAACAATGTTGCACCAATTTACTCCCAAAACAACTGCAAATTAGTTGAAGGAAAAGGTTTAATTTAAAATCAATAGTTCAGTTAAATATATTGCCAAAGTAGTTGCATGTTATAGTTTAATTCGTTTTTTTACTTAGTTGCCTATCACTGATCCTTCACTCCCAGCACTGCGCGGCGGCCACCGTCGGCGACAACGCTAATCTGCTGACGGGTCTGGGACCACCGAAAGAAATATACTGCCGGAGGTTAGAATTCAGTGGCGTCGTGGAGGGGGAGGGCAGGAAAAGGGGGCAACTGCCCACCCTAAATTTTGAGCTCTCAGAAAATTTTCTTGTCAGAAAGTCGTGTTAAACTTGCACAATTTGGCTTAAAATCCCAAAAATAAGGAAAATTAGAAGCAAAAAAACAAAATTTTGAGCACTCGTAATGTCCTCCATCAAAAATTTGCAGCGTCTGTTAAGAAATTAGAACTTTTTTGCTTCGCCTACGTTTTGACCCACGACGCGGATGCATGATATTCTTCAGTTCGATGTCTCGGGCATGTCTTTTCCTTTGTGCCCCAGTTTTTAGGCTCTTGCTCGCGCCCCTGGCTTGGTCAACGGAGCGGCAGATTTCCTGGAGGGATCACTGCTCGCCGGGAGACGCACAGAGCGTATATGCACAAGACGTGATCTGACGTCGCCACAGTCGAGGTTGGAATGGCAAAAACATCCTATCTGCTGTCAACAAAATTTCAAGAAAATTAAAAACGACTTTCTACGCAATGCATGTTTTTCACACTTTTCCTCAGAGTTTTGTAATTTTTAAATCTTGCTGCAAAATATAACGACTATTACAGTGACAGACAGAACCGAAGATTAATTTTGCATGCTCGCGTAAGTAAACACCGATTATTTCCCGTCCTTCTGTAAGCGCAACAGCGACTCACAGTCATCTATCAATAGACGGTGCATTAAGCTGTCTACGTCGTCAGAGTTATATAGGCACAAACCGAGGAAGGAAAGAGACCGTGTCTCCAGAAATTACTTGAAGTGTTCTATAAGCAATTCTCAGACTCTCTACTGTACTAATTAGACTGTCAGGGCAAAGTGGTACGCATAGGCCTAATGCAAGTCTTTGGGCACTGCCCCACGACTGACTTGTGACCTCCAGAGAAAGTGGCAGCTTTTCTACTAAACTTAGACTATTCGACTAGAAATGCCAACAACACGCAGTTTAGCTTTTTATTGCGCATCTTAACGTTTAATTAAACGCATATCAGACATAGCTTAGAAACATTTAAAACGTGTACAAAGCAACAGAACAGAACTGAACTGAACTATAACGAACTTCAAAAAGTTGCGACTTCAGTTTAGTTTATTTCCGTCGCTCTGCACACGCCTTTACGTTACGTTGCGTTAGGCGTTTTTTTCTGCTCTGAATTATGAACAAAACACACATTGATTTCAGGCTTACTTCCGCTTAGGAACACGGATTTATACCGGATTTGGCTTCTTCTAAAAGCACTGGCCCGGCCTCTTGTCCCCCGCCATTCGCTTTTTTGTTTCTTTTTTCTTCCTTCCTGTTCTTTTCCTTTTCTTCTGTACTCTCCTCAAGTATAACAGTAGGGCCTACTATAGCACTGAGTGGTCCACTTTGTGCTGACGTGCCGTTAAAAATACTCACTCGGTCAAGTACTAATAGAGTATAGGAAAATGTTATAAGCTTCTCCCGCACGGACCGGGCCAGACCCCAGTCCGCAAACGCCGCATACGAGATAAACTCAGCAGTCCGAACACAGAGATTTAAACAAAAGAAGTTATGCTGTTTGCACACCACAGCTACGAAAGTCTTCATAAAGATGCGACTTGCAACAGAATCGTAAGAAAAAAAACTTATGAACGCGTTAAGACAAATGCACGCATAATTATAGGTTACTGACTTGGGAAGAACTTAGAAAGACCTTACAAAAAATCTCGAAAATTAGCAGTATCAGTTTTGATTGCAATCAGATCACTAAAAACGAGTCTAGTCTTCTTGCATTTATTCCGGTTCTTAATAATATAGTGTTTTATTGTTGTCAGCATGTGCGCCTAAAACATGTTCAATAAACTGCTTACTTACTTACTTGCTTACTTATCCGGTTCTGTTTTACTACCAACTTTACACCCATCACAGCTGAAGAGAGCCAATAGTTATGGCTGGCTACCGACGACCATAGTCTGTTGTCACGTGATACGATGACGTCACATGCGAGAGATAATGGCGACTACGACGACGACAAATGGTAGGAACGAGCAACCAGCGAGGACTGAACGATAGACGAGGTTGTTCGACGCCGGGCTTGGTTAGTACGTGGATGGGTGACTGACTGAACGATGGACCGATGGTCGCCGACGTAGGCCTACATGCGATTAACGAGGCACACGCCGACGCACGGAGGGACGAACGAACGGACGCACGGACGGACATTAATCGTCGGATTCCAACAGCGCGCTGCAAGCAAACAATGACTGCGGTTCGGCTGACCATTACTGACCACGCAAACTGGACACTAGTATTGGCGTTCGCATGCCATCAGCATCGGTCTCTACGTCTGTCTGTCTGTCTTTTTCTCTCTTTCGTTAAACGCCATCTTCTGCTCACAGCGTTTTATCTATTCAGAGACAGAACATGACAGCACGACAGAGAAACTACATTGTACAAAACAGAAATGGAAAAAACACAAGGCCAACCAATCAAAACTGTGTTCTAAAGCCACTGCGTATAGCCTATTCTTAGGAAAACTTTGGCTTTTTAAAGTACTCAGACATGCATCGCCCGCCACAGTTTCGGTTGTAGCCTATTTCCAATTGGTGGATGAAATAAGTTATGTGCGTATTTTATTGCCAGGCCGTATTTAATTTATTGCATTTTAAGCGCTGAATTCTTTTTGACAGCTCGTGGGGCGATCTTGCTCAAGATTTTCAGCGCAGCCCAGGCTCTGTGGCTTCAAACTGATCTACACTGGGTGGATTGACGAATAGCCTAACGCTGTTTTCAAGAGCTAAGCTTCCAGCGCGGATCTGAAGTTGAAACTGTGGATGGATGTGCGATAAAAGTATTGCGATAGGTTATACCGCGTTTACACGATCAAGCAATCATCAAGCAAACATCGAGCAATTAAAGCAGGCGTCGTGAAAGTGTATTTTGAATGCATTTGCTGGACGTTTGCTCCATGATTGCTCGATGTTTGCTTAACTGTGTAAACGGGGTATTAATGACGATGGACTGCTCTGTCTTGCCGTTCTCCAAAGCGGCACCGAAAACCACTTTCCAGGGCCTGACGAAAGAAGGTTGTCTAAAGATATCCTGCACTTAACGGCTAGTAAAACATGCAAGTGGAGCGCCCACGGCCAGTAAAACCAGTTGATGAAGGTCCGTACGTATAGTCGGTCTGCGTCTGTAGGTCCCGATAGCTCCACCGATACGCACGGAAGCCTTTTACGATTCAGTTAGAATTGCAAACAAGGCGGGTGACTGCCCATACGTCCGTTCGTTCGTCCGGTCGGTGTCACATTAAAATGTCTCCCCCATGAAAAATCCGCCCGTGAAGAGATAATCACGGAATTGATATGTCTCTCCCTTATTAAAATATCGCCGGCCGAATAAAAGCCTTCCCATCATTAGGATCGCCCCAGAAATGTCTCTTCCGGCCGACAATCTACCGGTAAAAATCCGCCCCGCCCGGGCGGCCGCCGGACGGGGCGGATTTTTTACAGGTAAATTATCGGCCGGGGTAGACTTTTCTGGGGGTATAACTGACAATTCTATAATGGGGCACCGGCCGTTATCTCTGTCTGTCTGACTGTATCGCTGAAAGTGCCGTTCGGTTGCGATGTGCCGTCATGAGCATAGCACTGAATAGAGGGGCTTACACACGACGTCGTCGTAGTCGCCGTAGTCCTATCGTATGGCTAACAGTTCGCCGTCGCTGTGCCAGCCAAGGTGTCGGAAATATCCCCCTACCTTCAAAGGAAAACCCCTGTACTAAATTTGTCTTGGTATTTTAAAGTGGGGTATCTGGCGTTTCAAGTGGTTAACGCTAGAAGTTGTTCTACGCCGAGCTCGGTTACTGCTTGGATGGGCGACTGTCTGCATACAGCTAAATCATATCGGTAAACTATATAACCAACTACCCGGGTCAACTCAGCCTTACATCCATCCACAGTAGGTAAATTTAGTACTGGCCTGTCTGGCTGGGGTAAAGGCGAAACGCGTTCGCCCATGTGTGTCGCACTGTCGGGTGACAGGTAACACCGTGTGATCTCATATGGCAGGTGACGCTCCGTAGCTTAGAGATTTGCATTTTGTTCTTATAAAGAACATTACTTCTCTTGTTTAAACTTCAAAAAACCTTTTCACGAAAAATAGTCTGGATATCCCACATAGGACGAAAGCCCCTACCCCACCACCGTGTAGCGGCTTATTACATTCTGGGGCTTGTTTGGGGAACTAGTGACCGCGGGTGACATCTGTCCGTTTTCCATCGCGGCCTGATCTCGCCATCTCGGGTTGTGAAAAGCGCGCCGCGTTAATTTTTCATCAGCGAGCGGCACACAGCAGCTCTGACGACTGAGACAGCTCATAACCGAACGTGAAGAAAAGACGCATCATATGAGAATATGACCTATTATTCAGCAGCTTTTGCTGCCTTTGGACGCTGATCAATAAAAAGTCTCAATCTTGGAGTTAACTTTTCACCGGAGAAGAATATTGCGGCTCATAACAGAACGTGATAGTCGGCGTATAGACAATACGTCAGTCATCGACACGAGCTAAGCAAATGTAACACGCCCAGACAGATATATTTTTGCTCTCCGTCCTTTGGTTCGTTGTCTATTCCACGTGGCTAATTTTTTTACCTGCAGAGCGTCCGTTAGAAAAAAAAACTATCATCATATTCATATGATGACACGAGAAAAATTACCTATACAATGCGCCGTTCGCAAAATAATGTCAGTGCAGCGCTGCGCAATTTAAGGCGCGTTAAGAGCGACATGAACTCAACTAAAGTGACACCGTTTAGTTATTGGGCGAACAGGGCGAGTACATTGGTCTTTAATTGACGCGTACGTGCGCGTAGTCACGTAGCCACCGACGTCGTTTGACGGTGCCTACTGTAATGCATTACTGCTTGCCCGTTTGGTCAGTTCGTTAAAAACTGAACCACGTCAGTTCAGTTCAGTTCAGTTACGTCGATCTGTACGCGCTTTTAGAATTGTTCTAGCAAATAAAAAATGCATTAGAAATAAGTTTTTCGCCTGCATTAAAAATTTTTACACCCGCGTCTGTCTGTTTGTCCGTTAGCTCGCAACACTGAAAGCTATAAGCGACCCTTATTGCCAGACACCATGTCTGTGGCTGTCTGCGTTTGCTGTTTGTCAGATGTCCGCAGCAGGACTTGTGCTACAAACGACGTCCGTCCGTCTGTCCGTTTGTTTGCACGTTTGTTCGTCTGCTCGATTGCTCAACAGATTGTACAACAATTGTAATATTTCAACGCTAAGACGTGGGCCTAAAGAATCTAGTAAATTTTGGTTGCGGAATAGATTTCGAAATAAAGCTTCGGTGAAGGTTTGCGGCGTTGCACTCTTCAAGTGTTTTTGTTTAAGCGTCGCTTCTTATACATTTTTTGGTGTCCCGATTTTGCATTGTCTGTCTGTCTGTGCTGTCCTAAAGGGCTCTTAGCTCGAACACAAGAAAGCACAGAAAAACCAAAATAGCTATGAACGTTTCACATGGCAGTATAGTTCAAAAGGTCAAAACACAAAAGTCACTAAACGTAAAAACCTCTGAAAAATCATGCATATTTCTCGTAATCATGGGTGGCAAAGTGACCTAATTTACTATCAACGCCTGCGACACTTGACATGCATGGACGGACGGCCGTACATCATGTCGCCACTCGGCACCGACATCCTGTTTTCCTTCGTGTACAATTATCTCCATTAAATCTCGGCGGTTATTATCTGCCAGTAATGACAGTGTAATCAAATACAAAATTAGAAAAAAAACATGTCGGCCCACTGCCGACATCTTATGCAGTCGTCTAAGCCTTTTGAGTTAAACAGTTAGCACATTGGTTATTTCGGCCTTAGGAACGTTTACGGCCAAAACAATGTTAAGTTTATCAGACTCGCAGAGACCGATGGACACCTTACCTTAGAACGGCGGCACAGCTGAGAAATCAGTAAGAAATAATAATAGTCAGCCATGCAGTTTGATGCATATAACACGACGAAGACGAAATAAACGAACATTAACTCATTCGTTTGCATACGTACCAGAAATGGCGAGCGTTTGTGACGTCATCAGCGTCAGCAGCAGCAGCAGCGGTAGCAGCAACTGATGACGTAATGACGGTCGCGTCACGTGACCCTTCCGATCCATTTCCGGTATTCTATCGGCGACCGACGACGGTATTACGTCACTTCTGGTATCAGTTATAGCCATCGATTTATTTCCGGCGACGGTAATAGTGTCTCTGTTTATTTTTGCAATAATTCACCGAAAGAATGTCTGTACGAATCGGTCAACTTTACTCACTTTATCCAGTGCCGACAAACTGCCAGAAAGACGCGACGAACAAAGTTTCATTACTTCTGGTTCGTTGTAACCGAAAGTGATACGCTGCGACCCGAATTCCCGGATACTGTCACGTGGTCTATGACGTATGCACGTTGATACTACGGCCAAATTGTCGCGCCGACCGGCAAATTTTACAAACAGTCGAGAGTGACGCTAAGTGGTGATATGTCGCTATCCTGCACCGTCAGTGTAGCCAGGCCGCATGCTGGGTCTTTTGGTCACTCACCGCAAATCGATGATTCTTTAACCACCGCGATTAACCGGCATGGGCACATCAGTAATCGTCGGAAATATGACCGTTTAGTCTACCCGCTAGTCGGTTCCTGTTGTCAACTTGTCGGTAGCATGCACGACGGCTGTTTTGCACCTTGCCTTCCGTTTCCGGTATGACGTCACGCACAGCTCTGTGACAGTGTGGCCACGAACAGAGCAGCGACGCTGCACAGGCCTACTCTACGCTGAAAAACTGGCTTCAACCACTACACTACACTACACGGTGGGCTGGCTCTGGCACACGCAGTCGCAAACGACACGACGAGATGTGACAGACCGGCTAGGCCGCCTCCAAGAAGACAGCCCAGGCCCCGACCCAGGCCCCTCGCAGTTCAGCTCATGGGCCAAGAGGAGCGCCAGGAAGGGAGGGGGTGGAAAGGAGGGCGGGAAAGAGAGAGTTTCTGGCGGATGCGGCGGCTGCGACGACTGCAGAAGCTGCTGCTGCTGCTGCTACTGCGCCGGTGAAAAATCAATAACTGACGTCGCCGCCGCCACTTACCAGGCGGCGCGCATCGTCGTATTTGCAATAGGCTACCCAACCGTTTCGCTAATTTTACGAAGTGAAGTGATCATCGCGAACACCACAGCACGGCTGAATGACAGAAATCAATATGACGCCTTTCGGGCATCACTTTTCACTAAAATATCGTATGTCCTAATATTGTGCTATTATATCAATATTGTAATAAATCGTCAATTTTGTCGCTGTGGGTCTCATTGAGATAGAAACGAGCCTACATAGGCCTATAAGGTTTTACGGAATACCGGGGCCATATAAAGTAACAAAAATCCCAGCTGTTGCTAAGATGGCCGACCGTGATACCTAGCAATTTGTCACTTGTGAGGCACTGTCGCTGTTTGGTAGGGAAAAGTAAGGGACAGCAATGGCGGAATTAGTGCTGCAGAGATATATAGAGAGGGGGAGAGAAAGAGAAAGTGTGTGAGAGAGAGAGCTATATTTAATTTCAATTTAATTTAGTAGTTGAATTGTGATTAAGTATTATTAAACAATAAGTAAACTACCTAAATATTCGTTTATCTGTTTTTGAAAGTGTTCTTCAAATTTTTGAATTTAATCGCTATTGAACGCTTTTTTGTAAAAAAACGTTGAGTAAATAAAAAAAACGTTAAAACTTAACGAGCGTATTCGGCATCGGACTGCGATTGTAAGGTCACCACCAACTCTCACCACATTGAAACCGCTGGTAGAAGGCCTAAACTTCAACTTGGCAAGACGTGTTTGGCCGGAAGAACTGAATGAAGTAGGCTACGGGAAATGTAGCCTATGCAGCGTCGAGATATCAGAACCGGTTGGGTAATGGGCATATGTCGTAAATCATCGTGGCGAGCGGCGGGCTGTGGTGGGCCCTGCAGTCTCCGGCGGCCGCATCAACGATGCATAGCAGTGTCGGCGACAGCACACAACGGAGGAAGACAGACGAACGGACGAACGGACGAACGGACGGACGGACGGGAGGGCGACAGAATTTTTCGCTCGTCACGTCGTAACTATTTTCGTCATGCGATCGCCTCCGTGCGTCCGTCGGTCGTGACTAGTCGAAGTCCGCTAAACGAGCGCTGTCTCGTGTCGCCCGTATGCACGCCGCATGACGCTCAGTTTCCAGCAGAATGCCGTCAATCATGCGATTTCAGTTTTCAGAACATCAAATTCGCAAGAAGTTGTGTACAAGTCTGCATCGACGTTGTCAAGTTAAGTTCAGTTAAAAGCAGATTTGGCGCCACACAACTCGGCTTTCCACTTGAATATAGAGTTTTGACTTTCGTCAGATCATCAAAATGCAAGATGGCCTGCAGCACTGTTGCAACGTGGGGGTTCTCGGTACGGCAGTGTCACAGAAGCGCTGTGATCAATTTGAGCTCCACGAACACACGGTGACGATTGAAATCGTGTGGCAATTAGAGCTGATGGAGCCATTACAACATCGTCTCGTCCCGAAGTGGCCATAATGGGTCGGGTTGAACTCAAATTGATCACAGAGCTTCTGTGACACTGCCGTACCGAGAACCCCCACAAGTGTCGTAAGTAGTTTTGGGCCTACCGCTCCTTATGACCTTTCTGCTAATGAGATCGACTTTATAATGAAGGCCGGAACGGCATCACCCGATCCATCATAATGCAGAACAGATAAATTGGCGTCACTATGTAGACGACGGCCATGGATGGCTAACGCTCAACAGGCTTCTTTGAATTATTACCGGTTTTTGCTCACCAGATAATGTCAGGTCGCACAAAATCATGCATGCCATTGGATTTATAGAAGTTTTTCGTTCTTAGTGTAGGCCTAATGATTTAATAAGACGGTACATTATTTTATTTGTTATCTAGCTTCTTTTGCTTTTTCTTTCTCTTTTTACTATTTTCATTTGTGTCCTTGTGTTGTGTTTTGTGTTCTTTGTGTTTGCTTTATATGTGTGTTTCGTGTTGCTGCCGCCATGGCGAAATAAAGTTTTCAAAAGTGTCTCTTTCTCTTTCTATACACCTTTATGGAGTCGGATGATAGCTAAAAACGGTTATAGACCTACATATATCAATTACAAACTGAAATAGATGGTGCAGCTTTTAAAATTGGTTGGGCGAGCTACATCTCAGTATATTCACTACGTTGAAACGTGGCACTGGCCAATAACCATGACAGACATGCTCATGGTGCTAGCAATCTGAAGGCGCGCACCGAGCGACGTAACCGAACTGAACTGAAATGGTCTTTTGACGAACTAAAAAAATGTGCAAGCAGTGACGCATTACATACGTGACTAGGCGCAGATACGCGTCAACCAATGACTAATGGGCTCGCCCTGCTCTTCCCTTGGTGAGTTCGTCAAAAACTACACCGTTAATAAGGTGTTTACACGATCGAGCAAACATCGACCAAACGTCGAGCAAACGTCAAGCAAACATCGAACAAACATCGAGCTGGCTCAAGCAGGCCTATTGCAACCCCGCCCCTGGCTCGAATGCAGGCCTAGGCTTAGGCTCAGCCCACAGCTGATCACGTGTTATATAGGCCTTCCAATTACAACCCGCCCGTCCTCCTAATTAGCATGCTAATTGCCATAGAACGTCGAGCTAGCTGCTCGGTGTTTGCTCAATTGTGTAAACACTTTATAAGTTAAGTTCAGTTCAGTTACGTCGCTCTGTACGCGCCTTAACGCTGCAGTGTGTACTCTGTAGTTTAATCAAAGGTGATGTCCGAACACTTGATAGGTCTAGGCCCTGGTCTATAGCCGCGCTTCTCACGCGATTCGTGACGGCTCGTGATTAGCAGCGCTTTCTCTACACAATCTCACAGCTGGCAGCTGATTGACACCAGCTAATATCACACCGTCACGGCGGTTCCATGACTATCTACTGCTCGCGCAGTGCAACTTGCCGACATACCATCACCGTCCCAATCAGAAACCGAAATCTAATAACTCGGGTCACGCCAACAATTTTGCCGAAATACCCGCACATAACTTTATAACTGTTAGGCCCTATCTCGCTCAAGTACAAGCACACGAGTACAGAGTTACAGACAACACAAGCAAAACATTACCTCTTCTTTCGGAGGAGAAGAAAAGATGATTTCTTTCTTCAGTGCAAGATGACAATTTTCTGAACGGATGTCAGTGACCACGAACAGTGGCGGTTATAGAGCGCAACATCTGGGGGGCACGGCTTCATGGCGAGCGCGGTAGCGCGAGCCTATAACGGAGGTCTGGGGGTAGAACCTCTGGTCTGGGGATTAGTGGGGCAGGGAGGACAGTTGGTTTTTTGACGTTCAATGGCAGCCGCAAACTTGCCCATTTTTTACAACTTGAGAACGCAAAGAACTTAGATATTTGTGTTATCTTTGCAAAAAAATCATGGGTGGCCCCGAAACTGGGGAGGGGAGGGCTGGAGCAAAACTGGGGGGATGTGCTGAGCCCCTTCGGCCCGGACGTAAAACCGCCACTGACTATGTAGCAG
>Ga0209367_1006315_pt1 | contig 16427 bp, 10 predicted proteins | sample WorMetLIZISLAND2_FD_187412 | JGI IMG/M metagenome (GOLD analysis project Ga0209367, IMG submission 187412) | Marine gutless worms symbiont microbial communities from Max Planck institute for Marine Microbiology, Germany - Olavius geniculatus... ... | reverse complement strand
CCTATAACGAGGGTCTGGGGGCTCCGCCCCCAGACCCTCGTTATAGGCTCGCGCTCAGCGCGCTCGCCATGCCCCCCTTTGTCAAATCCTAAATACGCCACTGAAAACGAACACTGCGAAAATCGAAAAAAAACGTTGAAAACGCGTTTTTCATGAAAAAATAATCTACAGAAGGTTTATAAAAACGTTTAGCTTATTACGATTACGCTTCAGACAGTGGAACAACTAACACTTATTCCACTGTCGTCGACGGTCGGTCGTGTAGCGTTCACTGTCATTCGTTGTTCACCCTTGAGTCCAGCCTCGATTGAGTTATCAAGCCGTTATACCACCGCAGACATAGTGCTAGCGTTGGATAAGTGAAAGCAGTAATCGCGTGCTATTTGTTGATCGTCGACAACGCCTTGTTGACCGCTACAGACACACAGACAGACAAGCTGACGGATACGCACATTTAGACTGACAGTGTAACGGTGTAAGAGTTAAGACGTTGGAATTACAATCAACAGGTCGTGGGTTCAACTCTCGGTCGTTATCAAGTTATCAAGTGGTTACTAGTTGGATGTGTGACTTTCATGCAAAATGACATTTCTGCAAAGAGATAAGCCATCTAGATATAAATAACCAACACCAAGGTCAACTCAGCCTTTCATCCCTCTGGCGTAGATAAATCAAGTATCAACCTGTCAGGCTAAGGTTGAAGTGGGGCGCGTTCACCTGTGTTGCGTAGCAGGTACAGTGTGTGAATGATCCCATATGGCAGGTGACGCTCCGTAACTTTCGAATGGGTTTTCCATGAAAAACTATACCCTTAGGTAAATAAATACAAGAAAAAATACCAATTTCTTAACAATACCATATATCTGATAAAATCATTCGTTACCGCCAAACGGATCATATGGATGCCAAAATTTAGTTTTACTGACAAGTGACAAATAAAAAAAATAATGCCAAAAAGTGCCAAACAGCCAAACTAATTTCTTTTTTTTATAGCCGACTTTCGTTAAAATGCCAAATTTGATTTAGCCTATTTGGCATTTCAATGTCAGTCGACAGTCGGCAACCCTTCCGATCGGTCGAATTCATGGTCGAAAAAAATAAAACGACGGTATGAAGAATGAAGACGAAAGTCGTGAATTAGTTGTCACTGTATTTTGCGCCGCAGCTCTTCTTACCTAGCAGATGGAAAGCCGTAGTTTGAAGGTTATTGAGCACAGTTTGTAGACCGGTTTCATCGCTGGCGAAGGCTGCGGTCTGTGTGGCTGGCAAATCAACGCACAATTTCAACTGATTGCTGCAAAATACACGACGTGCCGATAATGGCGATAAAAAACGTTCAAAAAAGTACCGTAGGCACATGCAAAGTCGTTCCCAAACAGTAGGCCCACAGGGCAGCGCTCATCTCCGCTTCCTAAGCCCTCAGGCAGACACCAGTTTACACTGCCAGACCACGGATACGGGGCTAGTGCATCGCGCGGTGTGCCTGTTTTGTTTACGTCCCAGCTTTCGCTATCCAACGGTGCCATCGTCAACCCTTTTACGACGTAGGCCTACGGTTTAACTGCAATACAAAACGTTACAGATAGCCGACCGACAGACGACACATTGTATCAATGTATGTATGTATTTTAATTTTAACGTCGCTGCTCATAACGACGATGATGAGCGACGTCGACAAATGTCAGTTACAATATATAGCAAAACAATGTCCGGCAAGCATATCTTAACTAACATCGCTGCAAAACACATATTGACTTAGCGTAAAACTAACATCAATGGCCTGACTGCGCTAAAATAAGCAGCAAGATTCTGGGTTAAAAATGGTGTGACCGGAAGTTGTATAGCAATTTTCCGACAGAAAGCTGCAAATTTCTAACAGAGGAGATTGTGGTTGTTCAAAATTTTGATGCTGCCCGCAAATGTTCCTAAATTGGGGGTTTTAAGCTTCAAATTTTGCATTTCTGTACCAAAGTTATCGAAAAGAAAATTTTTCGACAATTGTCTGACAGCCCAAATTTTATGGGGCAATTTTAGCTGTCCTCTACAACAATGCCACTCGAAACAAGTATGGTGCTAGAACAAGTGTCGGTCATTTTTGAGATTAGGCTATTTTCAGTTACCGTAGTGCTGAGACGAGTTGATCGGTTTGCGACTGGACGTTCGACGACAGATGACAAATAAACGAAACCAGCGCATCACTAACTTCATTCTGACACCATACAGCATACGTGACATGATTATTACAACTCGGAATCAAACAAACTGCGCGCATTATTATCCGGCCGTTCTATAGTAGGCCGCACTACGGGTATTGCTCGTTCGTCCGTCTGTCTATCTTGTATATAAAACTCCTAACTCGAAAACAAGAAGAAACAGAAAAACCATATTTGGCGTGAACGTTTCTCGCGACAGGAGTAATCGGTGTACGGTGTACCAGTTTTCAGTGCGAAAGGTCAGGGTCAGGGTTGTTTAGTGGATTTTAGCCTTTAAAATATGACATCTGGTGGCCAAAATTTAATTCTTTTTCATATAATTAAGCGACCAACTTTAGTGCCTTTTAAACAACATGGGCAAACAAGGGTGCTTTTCTCTTTCCTCCCCTTTTACCTTTCCCCCTTCCTTTCCCTTTCCTTCCTTTAGAAGGACCTTCAAGTCCAGCTAGAGGTCCGGAGGAGTGCTGTGAGCAAGGTCTGAACTGAGCCCCAGCCGAGATCGAATTTAGTGCATTTCAGCCTTAAAATATGACATCTGGTGGCAACAGTTTTAACTATTTTCCTCAGAATCAACTGACCAAATCTAGTGCATGCAGTTTAAATAATACAAGCAAACAAGTGCGGCGAAACAAATGCAAAAGTAAAGGTACAAATAATCTGCAAGCGAAGGAAGCAGAAATTTTTTTTGGAACTGTTGCGTATGGAGAATTGTCACATTATCTGTACAAATTCCAGAGGAGTTCAACCTATTAACACCCTCTGAAATACGGCCTTGAAAGTAGAGGGCAACAGATAATCTGCGAGCGAAGCGAGCAGAAAAAAAAATTGGAGCTGTAGTACGCAGAAATGTCGCATTTTGTGCTAGTGATGATTCTATATCAGGATTTCAATTTTGATTCGATATCGATATGATATTTTACAAAATATCGCGATATCGATATCAATATAGATATCTTTTTTAAATAATAAGTAAGTAAATCTTATGCAAGCAAAGGATCGAAACGTGAACACTGAGCAAGGTAATATGCTTTACGTAGTACTAAAAACATGTAAAATGTGTCAGTAAACATAATTAACTAAAAACTGTCGTAAATTTCGTTGAATTACGACATTATATTGCTAGTTTGCTTTGTTTAATTTGTCGCTTTTTTCGCATATTGTCGTTATTTTGGTAATGCAGCAACTAACAAGAAGCCGAGCTGTCGCTAGAAAAGACGCGCTACCGCTTATACAGTTAGGCCTACAGTTGCAGTACTGACCTTTGAATCATTCAATGTCGATGACTTCCTATTAGTGATCAATAGCAACCTATGCCCTATCTCGTACCGTTTAGCCACAATACATCCGTGACCCACAGATGGACAGACACACAACAACTTCGACAACCCGTGCCACAGTCGCTCTACAACATAGCTGCAGCGCGTCAAAACTCAGAAACTGACAATTACAGTTGTAAACATTAACAATTACATGTACGTCATGACACTAAAGTCACTGTGTACCGAACAATTGTCAGCAATTAATTAGGCCTATTTATTCGATGTTCCGCTATTCACTATACGAAATTACTGACCTTAGGCTACAAGTATTGAAAAAATATAAACGTTAGATAAAATATTGCGATATATAAAAAATATCGGAATATTTAAAAAGTATCACGATATATCAAAAAATTCGATATTTTTTCGACGATACAATACGATACGATATATCGATATTGAAAACGATATATCGATATTTTTTATATATCGAATCATCACTATTTTGTGCCATGCATTTCTAGGCAATTTGCCACAAATATATTTTCTTAAATTTTCGATTTTTTATTCCCCTTCCCAACTTTTTTCAGGAGACATTTGCCTCCACCTGTCAATGGAGTAGACGCCTCTACGTATTCCGCAGGGCCTGCGCATGCAGGCATTAATCAAACTGTGGCCTAAGAAAAAAACGAAAGATACAAAAATTAAAATAAACACAAAAAAAACCGAAATCCCCGCGAGAGTGCATCTCGTGCAAGTAATTTAGAAAAAATAGTAGCCTAATTTGTTGCGAATTTGTTAGTTAACATAACGAACTACAGTTCTTTTTTTCATAACGTCAACAGCTGCTACAATCATAGCGCTCTAGCAGCACGCGTTGCTATTGATGACGTCCGGACAATACACGATATGTTGGTGACGCAATGACGTCATTGCTGTTATGACGTCACGACGCTGCGCACAGACAGACAGACACACAGACAGACAAAAGTGAAAACTTCATCTTCACCATTCACTAAGTTCACTTGGCGGAGATAACAAAAAAAGAGAGACGAAGACAGCGGTGTCGTCGGTTAAGAAAGTAAACGGGACAAGAAGTTGTTGCAATTTTCCGACAGGTACTGCAAATTTCAACCTGCAGAGAAGATTATGGGTGCTCAAACTTTCAATATAGTCTCTAAATTGCCCCCAAACTGTGTTTTCAGCCCAAATTTTTGCATTTTTGGGTAAGTTTTCTTACAACAAAAAATGTTCCGAGAGCCGAAAATTTAGCGGGGAGGGGGAACGGAAAAGGGCAAATCCCCGCTGCCTCCTCCTCATACATGCCACGACGTACGCCGTTTGCTAGCGACCTGTGAGTTGAGCGTTGCTGACGTAGACTGGCTGTCATTAAGTGACGTCATATCATCTGTCATCCAGCCGTTCGTCTGGTGTTGTTTACTTCCGCCAGCTGGTGCAGCCGTCCTTGGTCTACCATTTTCAGTCTTCCTCGAAGCGTGGCCGCCCACTGTGGACGGTCCAGACGGATTGCCAGCCGTCCATCTTGCAGCCACTGATAATTTGATAAAGGTCAACCATAGTTCGAAAATTCGCGATTTTCGGTTTTAAAATTCGTTGGCCTATTTTGTGCTGATGCGCCGTTAAGAAACTACTCACTCACTCATGCACACTTGATAAAATTCCAAAAATTGCTCAAAAATTAGTTTGGTCACTCTGCGACTAGAGCGTGACTATTATGATACTTAGCCTACAACTGGCTATAGCCAGTTCGACTTCCAACATTGAGAGTAGCGAGTGTAGCTACTGACTGATGTCTATATTGCATTTGCGTGAACTTGGGACAGTAGACTTACGCCTACTTTGACTGCCGATAAAGTTCCCTCTGAATGAAAGAAAATCAGCGAAGTTTTGATTTGCATCTTGTAAAAATGTTCTAAAATTCAAAAGTGTAAATATAATAAAATTTGTTACGCGTTCTAAAATTACTATAAAAATCGCAGATTTTTTTTCTCGAAAAATTCCCAAAATTCGTAGAATGCAAATTGTCGAACTATGGTGCTGTCGACTGTCGACGGTTGAACCGGTTGCCGTCGCAGGTCTGAAGGGCACGCGGTGTCCTTCCAGAACCAGTCCCGCGGAGGGGCTGAGTTCACGCTCATAATACTGTTGTTGTTCTTGTTGACGTTGTTGTCTTTGTTGTTGCCGTTGTAGCTGACGCAAATTGTTCGTGCGGCCGCCCGCAGACGTTGCCGACCTCCACCGCGGCTCGTTCTGACATTATTTCACAACATATTCATGCCAATATACAACAGCTAAGGCCTAACTAACTCGTTGCACTAGATTCTGAATAACATCCCATAAAATAAGACAAGTAGTAAAGCCCTCGCTTGAGGCTAAGTACTGTCCGCACTCCGCAGGTATCACGCAGACAAAAAAGCGCACAAAGATCCATGTAACCTTGACCTTTGACCGATGACCTTCAAAATCAATGGTGTTCATGCAAAATTTCATCGACCTAATCTGAATGCAGCCGTTGATGAGTTATCTGTTTTATCGTGTTCACAAAGAAATAAAGAGAAAAAACTCGCAACGGTAAAGCGTCAGAAAATGCGGTCTGTCATTTTGATTTTGACCTTGAAATCTCAATAAGGTTCTTGCGGTTGTCGAAATACACGTTCGTGCAAAATTTCTCTAAGCTAAGTGCAGCGGTTACAAGTTATTGCGTTAACAGAAAAAAGAGCAAACACAATTAGCGACGATGCTAAAAACAATACTGTCATCGCCAGTGGCGTAGCCAAGAAAGGGCGCCAGTCGCCCGTCCCTCCCCTCAATTTCAGTTGTAAATGCAAATTTGTGCAATAAAATTAACATGTTCAGTTCAGAACTTTGCCATGGCCAAGAAAAGCTTTTGCGGCCGAGGCTCCGCCACGGATCCCACTGGTGGAGAGCTTACAGCTATCCCCTAGACCCGTTAGCTGGTGGGGAGAGGGCTCGCTGTCCCCTTCTCAAGAATCCAACCCCGCTCTTGGCCATCGGCCTTGATTTACGCCCCTTCGGGTCTCAAACCGTCCTTCCCAACTCCAAAGACTCCAGGCTACGCCTACGGTCGTCGCAATACCGCGGACAGTAATAACCTGGGCGGCGTCGGACGTCGGCTTGGGCGGCTGATTGTGACGACTGCGTGCTACGATCTGTGCGCCCAGACTGAGCGCTGAAGAAGACGCTTGGGACCGGTCCGACTCCTGGCCTGCACCGCCGTATATCCGAATACCAGAGCCAGCTCGCACCTGCCGCCACACGTAATGAATCAATCAATCAATCAATCAATTATAACTGCCTGTGCTAACTGCAACTTCCTCACTCACTTTGTTAACCGCCTCTTGATAAACTCTTTTAATCACTTCCCACGATCGTCTCACCTCACCAGAATCACTATCACCCCATCATTCTTTTTTTAACCTCAGCACTTATCTCTTTTTCAAATCCTACCCTCTGTAGACATCTGACACCTCATTGCACTGTTAATGCACGTGACTGATTTCACGAATATCCAGATCAAATAGCCCCCCATCCTAGACGGAAAAACTGTTCTTAGACTACCTTATGTTTTTCTTTTCAGTTTTTTATTCTAGTTTCATTTGTCGTTAGCCTATTTCCATAGCAGATAGTTTGAATAAGAATAATTAAGTCAGCTTTTGATGCGCATTGCGCAGTATATAATTACCACACTTATTTTCCTTCCTTACTTACTTACTTGGTGGCGTTGGCTTTGGCAACGAAGGCCACTTGTCTGGTCTTGGCTTTCGCCTCAAAAACCAGTGACCTGGGCCTTGGTCTTGACCTTGGCCTTTTAAACAATCTGGTCTCGAACGCATCCCAGGATAAAAAAAAACATTGAATTACCCTATGATGTGATCGATCTCCTTGCGAGTGGCCGAGTTCTGCGGTAAGCGATGCATTGGCGGACTCCATCGAACCGACGTCACTGAAATCCACCGTTCTTCCTCCTCCTCGTTGCTGTGAGCATGGGAACGTCTTTTGCAACGTCTTGTGGCCGCCGTACGCCTTCGTTCTGTAACGGCTGACACCTTCAGAAATATCGCAGTTTGACAGATTTCCCCAGGCCTGCTTTGCGCCACGTCGGCCATAGTTCACGGTCGAATTCATCTGGGATTTTCCTGCAGCGGCCGATGGCGGCTTTGCAGGCACCGAACCACGCGACGGTAGCCCTAACTCGCGAGTTTTTCCCTCGTCATCGGTTTCGGTTTGGTGATCTGCACCCAGCACGGCGACGTCTTGGGTTATTAAAGGGTTCATGTCGATTTCTTCGTGGTGGCGAAAGTGGGATAGGCTTGTGTCGAAGAGAGGGGAAGGGTCACGTGACGAGATCAGGTCGCGCTGATTGGTTCTTGCAGCTTCCATTGCCATGACGACGTCCTCCGTCGTTTGCAGCAGTACGTTTGTATCTACACTGGCAGCGGTCCTTGATGTAGTTCCAGAGTCTGGTAAGTGAAAGTCGTCTGCCGCAGCCGACGGACTAAAAGTGGAATCTCTTAGCAACATGGCAGCATCCAGGCTTACATCACTTCGACCAGTTACCGAGCAGAATGTATCATCGCTCTCGTGGTCTAACACTGGCGTCTCAAAACCAGAAGAACCTGGGTGGCACAGTGATGGACAGTCAACTGAAGAACGCGTTTCAAACATAGAACGTTCGGCGGACACGGAAGTCTCAAAACCCGAAAAACCACGATGATCAACCTCACGAAATCGAACTGCATCATCATCGTCATGATCGTTATCGTAGTCAACTGGGGCACACTCGGCGCTGGCAACGGACCGAGCGGTTACCAGAGAACGATCAACGCCCACGTGAAACCGTCCCGTACTCTCCACTGCCGGGTTTGACCCATGCTCTTCTGGCACAAAACTCTGACCCAGTGAAGATGGCAAAGACGCTGGTTGCGCAGGGGCTAAGTAATTCACGTGTGTATCAGTACTTAATAGCGACGTTGGAGGCAACGACTGGAAAGTCAGTGGTGACGTCAGGTGTCCGTTAGTGGTAGAAACCAAAAGATCTTCTGCTCCGAAGCTTGAAGTTGGCAAAGAAGTTGACTGAACATAGATAGAGTTTAGCGGCTTTTCTGGTACACTTGAAGACCAAGTACTGGTGGCATTTAACGGCGTTTCTCTAACCGCAGACAATGGTGACGTCAGCCATTTAGAACTGGCAAACCAGGAGTTTGAAACCACAGTTCCAGCGTTGCTAGACAGTGGTAAAGAAGTTGACTGTACATAAGGTGAATCCAGCGGTGCTTCTTGCACAACTGACGACCGAGTGCCGATGAAATTTACTGGTTCGTCAGACACCAGTGATGATGACGGTAAGTGTGGAGACTTGGCATCGATCACGTTCAATGATTCGCCGTCCGTGCCGCCGCCCAAATGCCGTGGTTCCTCCACATCTCTGGCACTAGCCAGATCACCCAACAGCACTTCGGTGTCAACACTGGCTGCCGATCTGGCTGTGTCCAGACCAACGTCATCCGCTCGCCGAAGAAGTACGTTTGTATCAACGCTTGTCGTACTACGAGCCGTGTTCGCCGGTCCTCGTCTGTACGTTCGGTTTCCTTGAACACTTTTCGACATTTCTTCAAATAAAAAAGCGTGCTGTTATAAATAATCTTCACATCACAGCTGGCTTCTGTCTCATTGGAAATGAAAGCATTCTATGTGTGACAGTAGCCACAGCAGTGCATGAGAGTTCTACTAAGTCAATTTTTCGTTCAAATCATTTCAGCATGAAATGATTTGAACGAAAAATTGATTTCAGTTTTCAGTTTAAATAGCTGTTAACAACATTTTGTTCAGTTATGATATTTTATTACTTATCACTTACCTACTTACTTATTTTCTAGTAAATGCAACCAATATTCACTCAATTGAAGTCAGCTGGCAGCAACTTAAAAATTCTTTCTCACAAACAAGCACCCAAACCTGAAATCACCCAGAAAAAGTAAGTCAGCTAAATGACAATAAAAAATAGTACCAGTACTGTTAGTGTTGAACTTGAATCTTTTAGAGACAGACCCCAACATTTGATGCAAAAAAGAATAAAAAAACTTGAATGCTGGCACAACCCATAAATTGACTCGGTGTCAACTTCTAATCTTCCAACATTATTTAAGACATTTAAAAGCATGGGCCTAATTATATAATCATAGAAGAAAACAAACAGATTATGGTAACATTGTAATTTAGTTTTTTTGACAAAACGTGTTTAACTGGAAATTGCTATGTGCTCATTTAACAAATTCAGCACTACTAGACTTTTTATTAACTTTGTATTTTGCACCATCCACAAAAAATGAAGCGCTTTTCAGCAAAACAACAAGCACAATTTAGCTATGTTTGGCAACAGTGTTTGACAGAAGAGATAATTAGCCTATAAGCACACAGTCCGATGAACAATCATTCAGTTACAATGGGACCTCATATTGGCAGACTACCAGTTTACTCTGAGAAAGCAGCAAAATCCAGGAAAAAATACTGGCAGCCGATCTACTTGTCACACACACGGTTGTTGCTTCACAACATAGGCTTAACGCAGCCAGTGGCTTCTATCCCCCCAAATTTGGAATCAAAATCGAGCGCAACTTTCCCCAGTTTTGAACTGAGGCTTCCCCTAACTTCTTACTCAAGTTTTCCCCTCCATTTTGGGCTTCTTTCCCCTCTAGGAAGAAAGTTTTGTTAAAAGTGTAGTTTGCCCAGTAAAAAATAGGGGAAAAATAAAAAATAGGGGGATTTTTCTTATAGTTGCAGATTGAAAAATAAAGGGAAATAAAAAATAGGGGAAGGGGGAAGTTTTGTTAAGGGTGTAGATTGCTCAGTGCAAAACAGGTGGGAAGTAAAAAGGGGAAAGTTTTGTTAAGGATGTAGTTTGTTCAGTGAAAAATAGGGCAAAAGTAAAAATAGAGGAAAAGTTTTGATCTACAACCTTATCAAAACTTCCCCCTTATGTTCCACTGGGCGCAAGCTGCGGACTGCAGACTGACGCATGCCCAGTGGCACCAGGCACAGGGATAGAAGCCACTGAATGTAGCACATGGGTGGAGTTGAAAGTAAAAATTACTTGTAGACCCCATTTTTAAATTTGTGGTGCCACCAGGCTTTTTTTGCTTTTATTGCTTAAACTGCACTGAATTTGGTCAGTTAATTCTTCGCAAAATAAGCAAAATTGTTCCCACCAAATGTCTTATTTAACGCTAAAATGCACCAAATTCAATTTCGGCTGGAGCTCCGCCCCAAACCCCACAGGGGGAGCTTATAGCGCTCCCTCAGACCTCATAGATTCAAGAGACCCTACTTTCAAGGGGAACAGACAGAATGAAAGAAAAGAAAGAGAGAGGGGATGGACACCCCTAGCCTTGTTATACACGGCTCAGATTTCAGATATGAATGCAGCTTATAACTAGGCTAGGACACCCCTAGCCGACGGTGACAGCGGACAGTTCAACATGAAATTAAGTCAATTAAATATACTGTGGTTACTTACCGTACTACTGCGCATCTATTTAGTTGGCGAAGTAAATGCTAAAGCATGCGCGTTGGCCTACATTTCGCTCTTCACAAGCAACGAATGAAGACGCCATATTATGACAGCGAACCACGCCCCCGCGGGTGCTTGTAAACAACCGGCGTTGCTTAGCGACGCGACAGTGCGGCGCAGAATAAAGTAATCAATAGATTGGCTGCGACATTGCGAGCGCCATCCTGCAGTTCTGGGCTGGCACAGTGATTCTGGCTCTCAGGCTCTTTCGAGTGACGAGAGCCCGCTTATACAGTATTTGCCGCCACTCTACAAGAGCTTCAGCCACAGATATGGCTTCAGCCATGCCGTGTGGACCAGAGATGTGCGGATCCTGAAATTTTTGAGTATGCGTCAGTCTGCAGATTATGACCAAATTCCGCTGTCAGTCCGCGTCCGCAACAAGAAAGAAATATTGGATCCACGTCCGTGCGCGTCCGCAAAAAATCCTGCGGACTGACGAGTCCGCAGTTCGCACGCAGAGTGACACAATTCAAATTCCCGAGTCCGACGTTATTTACGAAAGACACAGACAGCTGCAGTGCATACAGATCAATATTGACAGATTGTATGTGCTCAAAATCCAATTTTGTCTCTAAATATTCGCAAAATGTGTTTTTAAGCTCCAGATTTTGCATTTTTAGACGAAAATTTTCGAACAAAATTACTTTCGGACAACTTTCTTTACCGGTATTTTCCGACAGCCTAATTTTAGGGTGGGAGCTACAGAGTACAGACCATGCTGAGTCGACGGACGAGCAAGACCCGTAATAGGCAGGGCTTATCATGATGGTTGCATTAATAAAACGGTGTTTTTTACCTGTACATATCTGTCTTTTCTTTCTGTCAGTTTTTCTCTTTATGACGAATAAACGTGTTAAAACCAAAATTCCATTACGGCGAAAGTCGGCGTAATGGAATTTGGGCTTAATCGGTCAAAGTTCTATACGATAAACAAACCTCTTGCTCCGCCCCTTTTGCGTTGTCCGCTTGTATTAGCATATCGTGCATATTCACGAGAAAAGTTTTCTGCGCAGCGTTACTAATCGGCATTTCATAATGCTTAATAACTCGTATTATTTTGGAACTTATGAAGATACTGCCACATTATGATAATTGCTTGACAATTTGACAGTTTTGTGCTTTTTTAAAATTTACCATTAAATTTTTCAGGTGGGCAGTGTCACACAGAATGGCATTAAATTGACTCAAAACGTTTTTAACATACAAAAAATTTGGTTTCATTCTGTGCAACGGTAAATGACTGTGTTTGTCCAACTTTGTCGCGATGGCACAAAAAGACCTACCGGTATATAAAACAATACGCGACTTAGCAGATGGCATAAGTAGCCTATAGTTTGAGATATCTATTAAATAAATATTTATTAATTTATTTTGTTATTTCGTTAAATAACAGTTAATTTTGTTTAGTTAATAACTGCTTATATTTATTAATATTTGACATATTTACCGATTGGCAAAAACTTTTCATTTTTGATTCAAAGTTGTGGAAAACTATACGGTATCTAAAATCTAACAAAACACGCAGAACAAATGATTAGAAAATTGTAATATTTTGGCCTCGTTTGGCGGTGAAATATATTGACCTAGCGTTTTCTAGCCGAAAAAACCGGCAACCCAAAAACACCGTAGCCACCAAATGGTAGCCACAGCCCGTGGCCACTGGCCGGTAAACAAGCTAGTGGCCTAGTTTAGCAGGTGGCTACTGGCCCTCGCTGTAGTAAAGTCGTAAATAGCACTGTTTATTATTTATTGTTATTTCGCCTTTTTAGCGAATAATGAATGGTATGCTAACCTGTATAGCATACTAACTTCGTAACTAGACAACAAAACGATGTCGTATCTGCTGCTTAGTTACTGAGAATATTTGCACAATTACAGGTCATAGAGCGAAAAGTTTGGTAAGTTGATGTACGTTGAATTATGGCTTTTTGCCAATTTGCCGGTTCGCCTCCTGGCTTGTTCGCCCCCTGGGTGATTCGCCCCTCACCTTGGACGATTCGCCCCCGTTGAATAAAGGTAGGCGTTCGTCAAGCGGTTATTAGGCCTGTCGTTTTTGTGCCCTGGTAAAAAGTGTATGTATGGATGTTGCGTCAGGGTTAGGGGGTTAGCATTAGGGTTAAGATTAGGATTAGGGTTACAATTAGAAACAGCAACATGGTTACTATTGACAACCTATATGGAATAGTACTATCGCCGACCCCCTACAGTCATCTATTCTCTCAAAATTGAGCACCTGACCCCCAAAATTTGCATCCCAAGCAATTCAGTAATATTGGGTACTTGTGAAGTGAGAAATTGGCGGGTATTGGCTAGCTTGCAAACTGGCTAGCAAGTTACAGTCTAACGCTAATGCTGAATTGCTGATGTCACAGGAGCAGCAAAGATGTTGACCAGTTCGGATGCCAAGTTTCGCTGCATGTGGTACATGGTTGTGTGGTCCGTTTTGCTGATGTTTATGTCTCAGTTCTTCAGTGTAACCAATGTCATCGCGTTCTACATCTTTGCCTCTGCCACGATGCTTCTGTTGCCGCTGGTCACGTCGATTTACAGCACTACGTCCGGCAATCACGGCGCCAGTCTGCTCAGGTACTTTGTACTGGTGGCTTGGTGGATCAGCGGTTAGGGCATTGCATACGTGACCAAGAGGTTGCTGGTTAAACTCCCAACTGGTGCAATACAACCTACCAAATAACAACTCTGGGCAAGTTGTTCACACCTACCTGCCTGTGTAGGTGCAAGTGGCCTAGTGGTTGGTGTTGACTCGCAACTTTCAGGTTATGGTTTGATTCTCACTGCTGGAAAAAATGTTTGCAAGCAACCTTGAGCCATTTGCTAACCTACTGTGTGCTCAGGCCAACTCAGCCTCCTATGCTGAGCAGGATGGGAAATGAGTAGTAGCTTACGGGCTATGTGGTGAAGGACTAGTGTGGCTGATTGGGGTGGTGGTATGTCTGTTAGCTACAAATCACAGGTCCAGTATTGTTCGTTCATGCAGGCAGTGGATGGCTGCATAGTGTACTGTAGTGTCATTAGTCTGTCATATTATTCACAGTGCACTATACATGATGATATGATATGGTGTCTGCTTCTCATTCTCGGTGTCTGTCTCTGTATCTGTCTCTGTGTGTTTGTAGGGTGTCGTACATATTCTGTGACCCTGTGCTGGCGTGTATAACAGTAATCCCGGTGTTGCTGCTGCACAGACTTCCGCTGCTTGTGGAAGACTTTCTGTGCCTTGAGCATTACCATTCATCAGTCACTAGTACCACTAATAACACGGGCATCGTTAGTGCTAGCAGCAGCAGCAACACAATGCCATCCTACTCATCGTGTATGAATGGCAGCGGCACAGGCGCAGTGCTTGCTACGGTCTCACATGGACATCTACGCAACATGACGACTCATGATAGACTCTCAGTGATGACTAGTCTGGTGAGCAGTAGTCTGTCTGTCTCTGTATCTGGTGATTAAAATCTCGAATTCCAGGATCCCAGCCATTTTGGTCAACGTGAATCTTAGGATTGGTGGCATTCAAATCCCGGGATTTCTGGATTACAAAAGTTTACTTAAATAGTACTTTTTGAGTGATTGATTGAGAAATCAATCCCAGGATTGCAATCACTATCTACACTGTGAGGCATAAAAAACACGCCAAATTTTTTTTACCATAACTTGAAGAAGGGTTATCCAATTTTAATAATTTTTCGTACACATATTCATGAAACATATGGCCATCAAATAGCCGTTCAGTTTCCCACCTCACCCAACATCTGCTTCTGCACTACCTGGGAAAAACAGAACAGACAAAATATGCATTAAAATCAACAAAAATCTTTATAAAATTCATCTTTTCGTATATGTTGCCACCAACACCCAATTACAAGGTTTGACTGTTGTGCAGCAGCACGTCTATTAAATAGGCCTAACATTTAGGAATGTTGATGAATTCAATAAGCAACTGGTGAAGTCTGGATTGGTCTGGAGCAGAATGTTATCGACGCTGCTATCAACAAATGGAGAAAGTGTCTCCGAGCCGAACCCATGTTTGTGGGCCAACATTTCAAACATTTTTGTAGGCAGTTAAACAATAGACAATTAGATAAACTATTACCTAAAACGACGAAAATATGGACAAAATGTGTGTTTTGTGTGTTGTTTTGATTAAGCAATACCATAGTGGTTAAAAATGCAATATTTTGTTCGTTTTCTTCCCCAGGTAGTGCAGAAATGGACAGTGGGTGAGATGGGAAACTAAACAGTCATTTGATGGCCAGCTGTATCAGGAATATTTGTATCAAAACTTATTAAAACTGGATGACTTTTCTTCAAGTTATGATGAAAAAAATTTGGGTGTGTTTTTTTATGCTTCACAGTATATATCTGTTTGTCTTTCTGTCTCTCTATATGTCTGTGCGTGCTTGCTATGGTCGCATGTGGACAGAGTCATTATTATTTATGCAAAATAACAAGGTGGATAATCTAATGTCTTTATATCTGTTTGTCAGTTTGTATCTCTCTGTGCATGTCGCTGTCTGTCTAGATATGCATCTATGTGCTTGCATTTGTGTCACAAATATTCTTACCATAAGCCATTAATATCTGATAATTTTTCTCCAAGTTGCAGTCCTTAACATTAGGGAACCGATGTTTTTAAAAATACCTTTTGTTCATTTTAATGCACGTTTCATTAGTCCACCCGAAAACGATAGTTTTTGGAAGGACTTATGTTTTAGCCCAGATGTTTTTTATTTATTTTGTCAACGCGAGATCTACGAGATGCGTGGACCGACCAACATGAAATTTTGCACGATGGTCAGTAATAGGCCCTATTTTATAACGCCGGTCCAAAATTTTGGGGGGCGCACCCCAAAAAAATTTCAGGGGCCAAAAACATGCAAAATTTAGCCCGATTTCGGACGACTTCGAAGTTCGGCAACGAATATCTCCGAAACAGATGCAGATTTTCAAAATCGGATTTTTATTCTGTCTACCGCAATTCCTCCTGCGTTAGGCGAAACAAGTCCGGTGAAGTTTGGTCCAGTGACCTTGGAGATTTAGATGTGAAATCATGTCCCCCTAAAGCGCATTTTTCGGAAGACCATATTTCGGCCCCTAGGGGGTGCTGTGCCCCCAAATTTTTACATGCGCTAGAGAATGACCAACTCTTACTAGCGCACCCCACACCTGGGACGGGGGCCCCCCTTACAACTTTTTTCAAAGGGGGGTCAAAGATTGACTTAAAATGTAGCGTATTAGACGAAAGATCTTTGGAGCCAAAGGGAGTAGCTTCATGAGACTTTGCCACGTGACGTGCTGCTAGATGGGGGTGATAACGCGGGTACA
>Ga0209367_1006314_pt1 | contig 16428 bp, 13 predicted proteins | sample WorMetLIZISLAND2_FD_187412 | JGI IMG/M metagenome (GOLD analysis project Ga0209367, IMG submission 187412) | Marine gutless worms symbiont microbial communities from Max Planck institute for Marine Microbiology, Germany - Olavius geniculatus... ... | reverse complement strand
GACCGACCCCAGTTGCCATGGCAACGAAATTTGTGACTAAATGGGCTATAACTCGGCTTGCGTAAGAGATTTTTGGGAGATTTTTCGCGCCTCTGGGGGGTTTTCTGGGATGGGCCATCGAATGCTGCCAATTTCATTTTTCCCCGACCGACATTTGAAATTAAACTGTTTGATTTTTCTACCGGTCTAAACAATCACTGATTATATTTGTACGGACATATACTGTGAACTATCGAAATGCATTGGACAGACTCCGTGTTCGTATGAACATTATCTTGTTTATTTCAAACATTTCAATTTTTTCAGTTTGTGCTAGATTAAACTGGCAGCCTGTATGTCAGTTTTCAAGAGTGCAAATTTATTTAGTATCGTATGATCGTATCGTATTTGCTGACCACAGACCATGGTTAGACAGAGAGCCTACGCCTATCATTTGCAGTTTTCTTTTTAGTTCATAGTTTTAATATTCTTTGGATATTTTTTTCTGATAAACAATAATAAAAATGAGCATTTATAATCATAGATGTGTTTATAATGGATGATAGTAGCATATTGCTTGAACGTAAAGTTTTAGTAAGTTATTTACGTTATTTATTTAATTTTAGGAGACGACTGAAGATAGCGAGGGGTCATACTAAAGAGTGCGCGCAGTGCGATCAGTGCGCACAGCCGTTATCTGCAGGTGGCCGCCAGCGTGCGACGTGCGTGCACGGCCGGATGAAAGGCACACAGCACACACGCTCGCACGCAGCACGTCGCACGCCGGGAAGCAGTCAACAGTGCGATCAGCCAGCACTGCTGCTTACGTATACAGTGCGGGCGGCTGGTTAAGGACAGTGGCACAAAATGGGAATGGCTGTAGTAACGGGCTGCTCGCACTGATCGTACTGCGCGCACTGCGTGCACTCTTTAGCACGACCGATAGCGAGATTTGTTTATTGCCGTCGAGAGGCTTTAACTATACTGAACTCATTACTGTTATGTTGGGTGCGACAATACACCGCACCGGCCTTACCGACCGCACCGGCAGGAAATTACCGCACCGGCGCCTAAAACGACCACTAACCCTAACCCAAACCCTAAGACAGCATCCAATCGTCTGCAGCTGCCGCCATGCTCGAAGTGGTCATTTTAGGCGCCGGTGTGGTGATCTGATTAGACCTGCGAGTCGCTGAGGTAAAGAAACGTGACCCGACTTGAGGCTAAAATGACCCCAAGTCGACGGCGGTCGACTTGAGCACACCCGACTCGACTTGACTTGACTTGACAGCTGCATGTCGACTTGAGTCGACTTCAAACGACTTGAGACGTTCAGAAGTTGTGATGAACAGTACTTATGTGAACGCTGTAGGTATAGGCCTGCAGTACTGTTGGCTAATCATGAAGTGTTTTATTCCTTCGGCAGACATCTTTTTTGTCATTTTGTGAAGAAAGTTCATACAGTCAGTTAAAGCTGTGTATTTTATGACTGTTTTGACGCGCTACAGCTACAGCATGCTACGGCGTCTTTGGCATTTTGGCATTGAGTTTTGTTTTGTTGTATTGATGCAATATACTAGTAAATTAGTTTTTCATGCCTCAGCATAGAGTATCTAATTATCCATGGTGCACTAAACTTGTTCATGGTTGTTAGGTCATCCAAAACGCAGCTTATATAAGTCCAATTTAAATTCACGAGCACTGTTTTCGAGATATTTGCAAAAATGTGTTTCATAGAATATTTAATGTCACCAAAGAATATTTATTTTTTTGACCCCATCTTGTAAAAAAGAATTTCGAGGCAGGAGCTTAGTGAGGGAGAATTTTTCTTCGAATTTTTGAGCTCCAGTGTACCATTTTTGAGATATTTCTAATAATGTGTTTCAAAGAATATTTAAACCTAACTTTGTTATTTTTGAAGGCGTGATTTCAGTAGGTTGAACGGTTGACGTAAACATTTTGATTTTGGACGGCTGTCGGCTGTTCACAAAACAACTCTTCACCGATCAATGAGTGGAGGTTGAAAGAGTTTATGCTGTTTGACATGTTTGACCTACAGAAATCACGCTTTAAGCTAGATTGCAGGACTGAAAGTAAAACATGCCATCAGTCCGGCCCGGACTGAAAATAACATCTACCCATTTTATAGGCTCGTAGCTAACAGTTTGAGTATGGTAGGATATATGGTGAATTTTTCAGTTGTCAAGGCTGTTCACTGTCTATCAGACAACTCACCAGAGGGTGGAAGGTGGTTTATTTTACTATTTCACTTAATAGCACCTTAAAGGCTAGGTTGCACGGAAAAAACGATATTGGCTAAATTATTGTGAAACTTTTGGACTGTTGAACTTTGTAACAGATATTCCAACAATGACAACAACAAAAGTCTACATGCTGCTGTGATACAGTGTTACTGTTGATGCTGTGACAGGTTGAAGAATACAAGTGGGTATTACGGGAAGAAGTGCCGTTGGTTTTGCAAGATGTCTTCAATATTCTAACGGTACATTTGCAGTTCTTGTGCTACAGTGTGCAGATATGCAGAACTCTTTACATTTGATTTGCTGGTACTTACACTTGCAGTGCCCTTTGATAGACTTCTGAAAATGATTGATATATGTGCAGTTTTGCTTGTGTATAAATCTGATTTTATTCCATTAAAACATAAATGACAGACCACTTTTTGCAATTACATATGCTAGTTTATATTAAAGTGATGGTTCCGATTGGTAGTACATTTATGAGCCTTTCTCAAGCTTTCTTTATAATGTGGATAGGGATCATTGCAAAGTGTTGACTGTGATGCATGTTATATATCATGTATATCATATATATTTGGCAGCTATATATCATAGTTTTGTGTAAATGCAAATCAACCACTGAGCTTGGTAAATATAATGTATAAAAATGTGAGTGGTAATTTGTTATGTCATCTCCCACAATCCAAACACTGTAGATAGATTGTTGTCAACATTGTCATAATATCGTAATCTTACTTGCTTACATTTTAAGGTCCATGTACACCAAAATTAACTTACCATTTTCCTAAAAGATCACAATTTTCTGAGAATTTTAACAGTAATATCAGCACCCAGCGTTTTGTCAACACGAAGAAACTTACATTTGAAATTGATGATCTACGAAAACGACGCAGAAAACGAGACGCCATGTTGACAGGTTGATGACATCACCGCGTGTACTTGTAGTCAACGTAAAATACGCACAGAAACATAAGCATTATAAAATCACATTGCCTACCTATGTACTGCTGCAGTTGTCATGTGACACAGTATTTTTTGCCGTTAAAAATATTAAAATTAATTGTTAAACACTGACTGGGTACAGGTGGTGATGTCACTCTCAGCCACTGACCTAGATAGATTATTTTGCATGACGTAACGTAACGCTGCATTTTGTTACAATTTGTGCATTATTTTCATATATTTATAAAGCTTAAATCAACATACTATATATGCAAGGTGAAATGTCTAATTCGGATCTACATGAATTTCACAAGTGAGTTTGTCCTCAGCCATGGACCTTTAACTAGAAGTCTAGCTCATGAGTTTCAGCTGCTGGAAAGAGACTGATGATGATAGAAATTTGGTAGTTGATGTGGACATCGGAGACCTGGAGGAAAGATATTTGTAACTGTGGGCTCTGTAGTGTAGATTGGTTCAACTGTTGAAATAATTACTGTGTTCATACTCATCAGCACAGAGTCAGGTTAAATGTCATAAACAGTGCAGTCTGTAACTCTGCTACCACGTATTATATTGCTCTTGCTGTGTTGTAGGAAGCGTCTCGACATTTTCAGTTGAATCTTGATCACGGTTTGTTTCTAATTTCTATACATTTACTTTCTGTAAGGGAGTTGATAGTAATGTGATTTTGGCAATGCATTTTAATGTTGTGTATCTACAGTGTGAGTCCGAAAATTTTGCCTCGAGAGTTTTTTTTAACTTCATTTTTCAAAGACTGGAAATTTTAAAGCCATATTTTACAGGCATATTTGGCAGTTAAGTCTACACCAAATTTCGAAGTTTAATTCAGTTATTCTTAAATTTGATAAATTTGATTTTTAAATTAGAACTGTAGTAATAAATGGTGGTGGTGAATGCTGTCACTTTAGCTGTGTATAGGCATATCTCTGGCTAAAGACGATTGGCTTGGTCCAAACACCAAAGGTGGCATTTGCTCCATGCTGTGCTGATTTGTCAAATGAACCGAGTGAATTCTCACACTGCCCGTTCCATTTTGATGGCACAGTGGGGTGAGTGACTGAAAATGGGGGAACGGAAAACCAGGGCTGGAAAACAAGGGACAAAATCGCAGGGTTGGAAAATGCAAGACTGGAAAACATAAGACCAAGTTTGCAGGGGTGGAAAACACAGGACCGTCGTCTATGGAAAGCCAAATGTATATAAGAACATCGTGCATGTGTGAGCATGGGGATGCTGAAAACATGGGACTGGATATTTAATCATTCTATTACGCAAAGCACTATAATATTTTTTGTATTTTATTGCATATGCCTTAGGTTTAACCCTGAATCTAACACTGCTGAAAATTGTTCCACGCATAACCAGTTAAATATTTTTCCTTTTTATACACTGGTGAGAATGTTGGGATATTTTAAAACTAGCTTTAACTTCCAGGCTGAGTGTGAAGCGTAAATGCTTTACGTTACTGTGGCATTGTACAATATGACATTGTGTAGGCTTACGATTGATATTTTTGTTATGTTATTTTATTGTTAAATTGTTATTTTTTGTTATATCCATATGCATGCCATTCCCATGTTTTTCAGTCTTGCATTTTCCATCCCTGCGATTTGTTCCTCTGTTTTTCAGTCTTGCATTTTCCACGCTTGCATTTGTAATGGTCCCGGGGTTTCCAGTCTCGCATTTTCAGCATCCCCGGCACGGTAAACATTGTCACTTACTATTGCTATTGCTATTACATTTTGTTTTCAAGGAGGATTTCAGTCTCATTGCATGCAACTGATTACTGAAGTTTGATGGTTTTGTCTTATATAGGATCTATTTCTTGTGAGTTAACCCATAGAACTAGCTGCTGGTTTGAGCCAGTTTGAGTTGTGTTGATTTCTGCCCTGTTCTGCTGTAGAGCAAGATGGTCGCATCAAACCTGACAAGTTTCTACTGACCAGTCCAATGTATGTTTTTTTACTGCATTTATTGCATGTTGTTTTTTTTTCATTTTTGTTTTGTGTGTATGGAAAATTGGAAAAGGTTGAGAGAGTACTTAATTAATAACTATTAGCCAGAAAATAATTGGGATGTACTGTCTTTATAATGAAACTGCTGTTTGACATCACGTTTGTCATTATTGTTGTTATTATTATTTTTAAAACTCATAGTGATGGTGAAATGCTTTAAAACTCTTGTTAGTGACAATGAAATATTGAAGGCTAAGCCAGTAGACCACAGCAGCGTTTTACTCAGTGGTGAAAGTGCTGTGAATGTAGACCGCATTTCCTTGTTGGAGAGCCACTGATAGGCTGTTTTCCTGGTGTTTTTACGCGCGAAAGCTACTGCTTTCAGCGCATCTTAGCCATCGCAATTCTGTCTGTCCGTCTGTCTCTCCGTCACACGGGTGGATCAGTCAAAAACGGTGCAAGCTAGGATCACCAAATTTTTACCGTTGGCTACACGGAGGACTCTAGTTTTAGGAACCGTAAAGCTTTCCCATAAATTCGAGAGAGGTCACTCCGAACGAGAGTGCTAAATGAAAGGGGGTGGGAAAAATTTGCGATTTTTAGCCAATAAGTCGCTGTATCTCAATAACAGTGCGAGATAGGGTCTAGGTTACTGTTAATCACTAATAGGAAGTCATACAATGGCTCTCAATTGCCACAAAATTCAATGACCTTGGATAACCTTGAACGCTAAAGTAGGGGTTTTTTATGGATTTGTGGCGATTTTGGGCTGCGAGACACTTCTCAAGAGTGAATTGCGCCGAAACCATTTGAGATAGACATAGAAAAGCTGCATCTGAAATTTTCAGCATTAAACGTAGATTTCAAAGGTCCAGGTTTCGATTTTTTATGTTCAAGGAAACCTGCGCACGAGGACATCAAAGAGCGATACCCCCGTAAAAGTCGTTATTTTACCGTTGTTGGCCAGTCTTTCGTGAAAACGGCTGGAGATAGACTGACAGTTTGCGAACAGAAACTGCTGTAAGCTTTTGCGCGTCTCGTGAGCCTTAGCTCAAATTTCTTGTCAGTGACGGCTTGATACGTCGGCCTGTCTTCAGCACTAACTGCACGGCCTCTAGGTTTCAGGTTCCGGTCGACTCTATGGCAACTGTTGGCCAGCTGCCGGTATTTAGCCTTTTTGTTGCTTGCCACCTATTGTCAGCCACCATCCCTGCTGTGGTCATTGTGTCATTGAGGTGGGCATCGCCGCATCGGCATAGGTGTCTTCCACCACGTGTACATGTTTGGCTGATGGCACTGCATCATTATAAAGCTTGTTATTATATTATTATTTATTATTGTTATCATTATCAACAGCTGATAGCATGCATGAGTGATGTGTTCATATATGATGGTTTGTTTGCAGTAACACACAGCAAGTGAAATGCATGGTGACACTTTCGGGCAACTTTATCTGCGAAGCTGTAAGCTCTTTCTCTTTGTGTCTCAGACCAGAGTTAATACCAGTCACAATTCTGATTGAGTGATCTGAGTTATTTAACAAAACACGTGTCATAATGGCAGTAGTCACGAGAGAGGCAGCAGAACAATTTGTCACAAGTATAGCTAAATAACTGTCTGGTATGTAATAATCCATATTTCATCAACAAGCGATAGCACAAGAAATACAGACTCATAGGTTCAGTTAAAAAGGATTAAATAGACTGAACATGGCAGAGTAGAGTAGACTACTGTGATATACTTTCCTTTTATTTGACAGGCTTATTGTTCTGCAGTTACTCTAGGTTTGCTACGGTCTCCAACAGATAGCGCTGCTTCGGTTAGATTTTTATAATGTGATGACTTGCCGGAAAAAAAATGAAAATGTTAGGGAATTGACTAAAAGTCAGGAAATTGTCAATGGAAAATGTTGTCCAAAAATTGTTTATTATTAAGTTTACATTTCGGGCAGCACTGATGTTTATTTGTGTAGCATAGTGGTAGCATATTATTCTCGACAGTTCATGTTTGGCTGATCGCATTGCATCATTATAGAGTTTTTCATTTTTACATTATCTACTTCTGTCGCTGACCCAAACAACTGCATTGTAGCACTGAATGATCTTGCGAAGACATCAGCCCATTGTTGGCTTACTATGCCTTTGACTTTTTGAGTTGAATATTGGATTGGCACATGAGTTACTTCTTGGGATAGATTCATGCCAGTTTTGGTTTTGCTATGCATTTTTTTGTATTCACGTTATGGTAAAGGCGGATGAGGTGATTCGTAATGCAATCTATTACGATGGATGCATTACAGAACCGTTGCATGGTCGTTAAATACCAGCCTGTGAAAAAGTATCACAAATAGGTAGGTTAATGTTATTATGTGAAGATGAAGTTTGTTGGAACTGAAGTGAATCTATGCTGATGTGTTTTGTAGGACTTAGCATTGAAACTGCAGAAGCAGCAGGTCGTGCCACATCAAACCCGCATATACTCCGAGAATCCCTGGCGACTGCAGCAGGTCACTCAGTTATTTATAGCCTTTTTTCCTTATTTTCCCACAGGTAAATACACTGCAAACCATCGATAGCCTTAGGGCCAGTACAATTCATAATATTGTGCCAGTAATAATCACTCTGTTGCAGATTTTCTATGGCATGTGCCAGTGAAAGAATTTCAAAGTCAGTCAGTATTTGGCAAAGATACAGACAGATGTATTGTGGCACATTTTCATGGTTCATGATGTCATCTTTACTCCATCGAGACATTTTCATTTGTGATGGATGCTGAATTCCGATTGTAGATCCAGGATGCAGGGAACCATCTGACAAATGCACTGAGTATTGTGACTGATGTCAAGGACCACGATGAATGTCTAATGTCTGGCGATCGAGTCGTCAGTGTAAGTGGCAACCACGTTTTGCATTCCGACTATGTCTCAGTTTTGTGTGACTAATTTGTTTTGTGAGAGGCTTCTATTTGCCTGGCCCATTTTAATATAGTAATAATAATAATAATATGACAATGACAATTTCTAACTTGCTGTAACATGGCAGAACAGTTAAATGAGTGTGAAACAACTACATTCTCTACAGAGTTAATAGGTGTTAGGCCTATTCCAAAAAAGTAGACTTAGGAATGGCTTTGGCAGTAATTCTGTGGTCTGGATGTCTGTTCTGAAGGCTGGCATAGTTGCTGCATCTGGAAGAATAGACTCATAGGTTGAAGCCGTGACTACTGTGTCATATAAATTCAATGCTTTAGCAACCGCTGCTGCCTTCCTTGGAACAACTGTCTGCTGCAGCGACACCTGGTGGACAGTCATTCCGAAAAAGGCAGCTGAAACATCAACATACTTATTTAGAAAGGTTGTAATTTGATGAATTTGCATAACCCATTTGATGTGTGTGGCTGTTGTAATGATGCAGGTCCTTGATGAGATCATTAACTGCATTCACCTCGGCTCTGAGTGCTTGACTTTGCCGCGCAAACGAACCTTAGAGGAGATCGTTAGAAACCCATCACTCGTACGTAACATACGTTCTGATATCTTTGCTTTTTCGATTAATTGTTCGTAATTCCAAAGTGCGACGAATAGCAGGAAGTTGCAGGTAAAAGCTGGCATCATTGATTACTTGATGGAAATCTTGCACTATATTTTTAACGACTTGGACATATTTTGAAGGTAGGATGTGCAGGTACCTCATCTTACCTCCGGGGTGGACAGGCTCTTACACCTGCCCAGTGCTGAGGCCGTATCAGCTCGGCCCAATGCGCGTCCCCGAATGTAACCACAAGGTTACAGGTAGCGGCTATAAAGCCGTAGACGGCTTTGAAGCCGTAAATAGATGGCTGTGAAGCCGTAAATAGACGGCTATAAAGCCATAGTCGGCTGTAAAGCCGAAACCAGCACAAAAGCACTGGTAACATGTAGCAATCTGCTCTCACGAGTTTGGTCAGCTTTTAGTTAGCTCCTCACCTCCAGATTTTAGAAATCTTTCGGGTCATCGGTGCAAAGCCCCACCACCACGGCAAGGTGGCTGACCATGCTGGGGGATGTGCAGGTACATGAAAATTAAAACATTTGGACAGATGTTTTATTTTCCGTGGTGAATACTGCTGTTGCTGGTGCTGTATTGATGTGTGTGTTGGTTCAGAAGCTGTTTATGGCTTCTCTGCTCAATGGTGCTGTCATCATGCTACTTCACCTACTACTGTGACTACTACTACTACTCCATGTACTACTACTACTACTTTTACTACTGCAAGTATTGATGTGTGTCGTTGTTACAGAAGCTGTTCAAGCCAGCTCTGCCGAATGATGCTGTAGTGAGTTTCTACATCCAGGCTCAGAAACTCGTGCTTGCTGTCTATCACCTCTGCACCAATCAACTCAACAGAGTTGACATCGCTGCTCGATACCAGGTACTATCAGCTGGCTCCGTCGCATAGAGTTTAGGGCATCAGACTTGTGAGCAGCAGGTTGCAGGTTCAAATCCCGGTTACATCGCTGTCGGAAAAGTTGTTAGCACACACATGCCTCTGTCACTAACAGTGTAATTTGGGACTGGTCTGACTGCTGAAATGGTAATGGCAGTATGTGAGAGAGGTGTGGTCTGTCGGCCATAATGCTCAGCACAAGCAGGCTGCTGGCTAAAGATCCGGGAAACACCTGTGGGTCACTCGGAGTTTTGCATTTTGCTACCACCTGCTGAGGATTAAGCTATTACTACTACATCATCATCTTAAAGAGGAAAGCAACATCCACTAGACTATGCACTATCCAACATCCACTATCCAAAGCTCAGACGCCCTGTTTGTTTCCAGTCTGGTGCTTCTTGCCACCATACCTGGGAAGTCTGCTTTCAGTGCCAAGGTAACCACTCCACTTGCCTGAAAAAACCTTGAGATGTTGGGGAATTTTATGGCTGTTGGTGCAAATAATATTTTTTTCCAGTAAAAACTGTATATTATTAGATTTATGTTCAAGACAGCACCATTTTTTTTAGTTGATGTATTTTTGGACGTGAAGGGATGTTGTTTGAGTCATATATCTCGCACTTTTTCTTTGGATTGAAAACTTAAATAGGTTACAAGATGAAGCAAGTTCATCTACGCCCATGGTCTTACGCACAAGTTCATTTTACTTACATTCTCCAATGAGCTCTTGTGTTGTTTGCTTGTAACAGTTAGAATGCTCAATTCCATGGTTAGGGGAGTCGCTGGCACTGTTTACGGCTGCACTCCGCAAATGTCAGCAGCTCAAAGACAAGGTATTATATTATTTGTTTTGTTGTGCTTTGAACTATGAATTGTGTGAAATTACATAGTACTGCAGCATTTTCTCTATTTGTCAAGCTGACGGTGGGGGCACATGGTGGAACTGTTAGGGGCAGTTGAACAAAACCCAGGATGCCTTGAGGCAGAGAAAAGAAAGTGTCAGTATTAGTCTTGCCAGAAAAGACTTGGTCTTCAGATAAAAGTCTCGGTCTCTCGGTCTTTGAAAAAGTCTTGTTTGTGTGAATGGTGGCAGCATCTGTAGTGTACTAGTTACGGTAGTAGTCATGGTAGTAGTACAATATATGTAGTAAGTAGTGGAAAAAAGACGTTTTGGGTGAAGCCATGCAAGTATAACACTCTGCTGGAGCACTTTTTGTGTCCGAACAAACATAGATAGGTTGAAAGCAGATAGTGTGACAGATGGATTGTGAGTAAATCTTTGGTCATTTCTGTGTGTGTGTGTGCAGTTGGCAGTTTTCACACAAGTTCTGCAATATGACGGCTGTGTCGTTGCTGAGCAGAAACAATCAACACCAGGCATATCGTCATCCACATTGTTGTCAGACACACGTGGGAAGAATTCATTTCTCTAGTCATCTGTGCTGTGCCCATGTAGCAATAATAACTACGAGCATAGAGTTGTTTTAGTACTAGTACTAACTGCAGCACATTTCACATTCCTGTAGCTAGCAGCATAGGCCCATAGCATACAATCACAAGGCCACAATGTGCCATTGTCTGACCATGTCATTAGGTTTGTTATGTGGATACACAAAAAAACTGCCAATAATTTTTGGTTGGCAGTGTTTTCTGCTTGGGCCATGAGCCTTTGTGACCCAAACAGCTTGGTCCAAAGAGTATGAATAATTGAATATGTGTAGGCCTAATCTTATATACAGAGTGGGCCAAAAAACTGGACCTGTTTGAGCATTGATAACTCAGCGATGGTTAGCGGTAGAAAGTCTTGTGATACGTCAAAAGTTTCAGAATGCTGTAAAGAATTAACGACAAATTTGCATAGTGAAGCATTTAAATATTTTTTGCCTAATTTGCATAAATATTCATCACCCCTGATATTCTGCCAAATTTGACTGTAAAACATGGATTTAACATGGATATTTGAGCTTTTATAACTTAGCGATGTTTATTGATGAAAAGCGCGTAATATGCCAAAAGTTTTGAAATTGTGTGCAGAAGAAGTGTACAACTTGCAAGTCTCAGCATTAAAATAATCTTTGCCTGATTTACACAAATCTGCCCCACCCCTAAAATCATGCTAAGTTGGCAGCAACATATGAATTTAACTTGATTTTCATTCAGCATACTGTGAAATATCAACAATCATTAACACATACGTTGAGTTTGGATGAAATTCGACATAGGCAGTTGCCCAGCTTTTGCATTCATAACCATCATCAGTCCTTTTAGGCAGCTGATCGATTGCTGGAGTCAATGTGTTCAGGATCAGCCGAGCCCAGCATTCAATTAGCACACGTTTTAGCTGGTCGGTTACTGAAATTTTGTGACCATGCTATCTGTTGCAATGCCCCCACACTGAATAACTCACAGAATTTTAATCTGGACTTTTTGGCAGTAAGTTTTTGAATTCAATGAACTCGGGCACATGGGAGTGCATGCAAATGCCTAATTTTTGGGGGTAATGAAGATTTATGCAAATTAGGCAAAGAATATTTAAATAATTTGCTATGCAAGTTCAGCCCTCTTTGTCTACAAAATTCCAAAACTTTTGACATATTGCTTGCTTTTCTACAGGTAACCATCGCCGAGTTATCAACGCTGAAACAGGTCCGGTTTTTATGGCCCACCCTGCATATATGTGCCAGTGAATGGCCATGCTTTTGTTTGCTGTTAATTGCACAGATTTTCTGCTGGTGTTGAAAGAATATCAAAACTATACAGCTAAAAGCTGCACCTCATGCTGTGATAAATGTACCCACCGAATTTATCATTTAACTCCTGTTAGTCTTTGCTATGTATATTTGTTCATTACTTCTCGAGTGGTCAGTTCAACTGTCGGTGCATCTGTTAAGTAACATGTAGCAATCTGCCGAGTTATATAATGGTGTGTGAGGGTGTTTATCCTGGTGATCATGACTTCACCAGATTTTGTTTTTATCTCAGCGCACATTTTGCAGCAAATTTTTATAGTTTGTTGTCACCATGGCAATAGTAAGTGAAACTGGGTGTATTGGTGGTCACTGGAAAGTGGAAATTATGGGAATGCCATTGTGTCATAAAGTTCAAACAAAAAATTTTTGTTGACTGACCTCAATGCCGTTGGGTTTTGTTCTGCTATAGCAAAGGACCGCCATGGCGAGGGACTGCCATAGCAAAAGCCGCCGTGTAGGGGACACGGCGGCTTTCGCTATGGTGACTGACGACCTTGGCTGTAGCTTCACGGATCGCCAGTCCACCAACTGGCTCCTCAGGTTTACTAAGTTGACCGTCAAGGGCAGCCGTTGGCAACTTTTGTAGTCATATGCACCTCCGTCGAACTTACTACCTATATTGTACACTAATTTATGGTGTGCATTATTGTCACATAAATCTTTGAAAAATGCTAACCTTAACCCGATCCCTAACCCTATCCCCAAACCCTAACTTTAATGGAAGTAGTGTGACTTTGTTGCTTTTGTGGGAACCTTTACTATGATGGCCCCTCGCTATAGCGGCCCATTATGTGCAGTTGTAGCCTGCCTGAAACTGCTCCATGTGTTTGGATTACCATAAATGTGACTTTCAAGTGAATTATGCTTATATTCAAATGTGATGGTTTAGTTCATTTTATGCTATGCCATTGTCAATGAAATGTTTCTTTGAACTAGCATAATACTAATTACTGAACTGTAAAAAAAATACTTTTTATTATATGGAGTCTGTACAATGGTATTAGCCCCACAGTTGAGTAGTCAGAACATGATAAAATGCTATACACTTATACACTGAATTGATCGTCGAGATTCTGATATGGCAGCACCTGTTAGTGGAAAACCTGATGGGCGAGATACTGTGTTTTGCATAGCACTACTGTGAATTTTCTTGATTGTTTTCGGTTTATGTTAACGTGTATAGTGTGATGTGTCAGTGCTGTACGTGACTGCAATTTCAGCATCGTCATGTTGATTTTAGAAGTGTTTTTCTAACTTTTCTGGATATAGTATTAGCTGTTGACTAGATGTACTAGCATTGTTTGCGAGACTGAAATATAACTAGAAATTTGGGGCAAAGCCCAACGTGAGTCCGCCCGGCACCCTAAGTCCAATTGGGGGGAAATTTAGAGGGGTGAAATTCCCCAGGTAGTAAAGTCACATGGCCCGCACACAAATGCATTAGCATGCGCAAAACGTGCACTATTGACTTAGGGTGAGTAAACATTAGCCGCGTAATCTCTGGTGTTAGTGTACCAAAGTTCACCAATTTTTTTATCGAACTCAGTATTAATTGTACTTGATAACGCTTTTTACCGCTTGTCAATATCTCTATTCGTTCTAGAGATATTTGCAGTCAAACTCGAAAGTTGCCATAAAATGTACTAAATTTTGGACGTTTTTTGCCCTCCCAAATTTTAAGGGGGCGGTGACCCCCAAAAGTTGCACCTGCATTATCACCCCCATCTTGCAGCACGTTGTGTGGCAAAATTTAATAAAGCTACTCCCCCTGGCTCCAAAGTTCTCACGGCTAATAAGCTACATTTTAAGCCAACTTTTGATCCCCCTTTGAAAAAAAATTGTAAAGGGGCCCCCATCCCCAATGGGGGGTGCGCTAGTAAGACTTGGTCATTCTCTAGCACCTGTAAAAATTTGGGGGCGCAGCACACCCTAGGGGCCGAAATATGGCCTTCCAAAAAAGTTGATTTGGGTGGGTAAACATTAGCTGCGTAATCTCTGGTGTTGGTGGATTAAACTTTACCAAATTTCTTTTGTTCAACGCGAAATAAACCGTATTTGATAACGCCGTTTACCGCTTGTTGATATCTCTATCCATTCCAGAGATATTTGCGGTGAAACTCTAAAGGTGTCGTAAAACGTACTAAATTTTGGACGTTTTTTGCACACCTAAATTTTAAGTGGGCGGTGCCCCCTAAAAGTTGTACCTGCGTTATCACCCAAGTCTAGCAGCACGTCACGTGGCAAAGTGTCATGAAGCTACTCCCCTTGGCTCCAAAGTTCTTGCGGCTAGTACGCTACATTTTAAATCAATTTTTGACTCCCCTTTGAAAAAAGTTGTAAGGGGGCCCCATCCCCAGTGGGGGTGAACTAGTAAGAATTGGTCATTCTGTAGCGGGTGTAAAAATTTGGGGATTCAGCACCCCCTAGGGGCCAAAATATGCTCTTCCGAAAAATGTGCTTTAGGTGGGTACGATTTCACATCGAGATCTCCAAGGTTACTGCACCAAACTTCACCGGACTTGTTTCGCCTAACACAGGAGGAATCGTGGTAGATAAAATATTTATCCGATTTTGAATACGTTCATCCGTTTCGGAGATATTCGCCGCCGAACTTCAAAGTCGTCCGAAATTGGGCCAAATTTTGCATGTTTTTGGCCCCTGAAATTTTTTTGGAGTGTGCCCCCCCAAAATTTTGGACCAGCATTATAAAATTGGGCCTAGTACTGACCACCAAAATTTTATGCTGGTCGGCCCATGCATCTCGGAGATCTCGTGTTGAAAAAATTTTTAAAACATCTGGGGTAAAACTTAAGTCCTCCCAAAAACTGTCGTTTCCGGGCGGACTGAAAAACAGTAACAGTACTAATGATGCAATGGAATGATAGAGTTTGCTTAAAGTTTATATGTACCAAGATATCCTGCATTACAGAACAATGTAGTATCAAGCTACACCCAGTCAGAGTCACAACATGTGAATCACTGTGCCCTGCTGAACTGGTACAAAATGTCATGAAAATTTACCGTAAGATTAGTTATAATTGATCGGCTAAAATTGTTTTAGTGAAAAAAAATGTTGCAGTGGCACAAACTGTACTGGTAAGAATCTGTCATTGAGTACTTCAGCCACTTTCACAATAAAACCTTAAGTCATGTAATGCATAACTTTGTCATAAATTTAATTTCATACTTCTAAACTGTCGTTACTGGTTGGTTAGTGATTACTGTTATATTTCTAGATTACAGTGTATCTGCATCATAACTAATATTAAGACACCTTCTTTGTGAAAAGATAATCTGTAAAGCAGTCTCATACAAAGCTTGAATAAGTCCGTTTTGTATGGTTTATATTTCTGACTTGACAACCAATCTGATGCATTAATACAACTGAACATTTTGAGTGCATTTGAAACCAAGTAACATACTAGCTGACACAATGTCATATTATCTGCTTGAGCAATCTGTACTATCGAAAACTATGTAAATTGACTAGAGCTGTCACAGTTGACGCGTTAATTAATGCGTTAATAAATTAACACGCGTTAAAAAAATTAACGCACATGCGTAAAAAACACGTTATAGTTGAGGATAGGAGGCTGAGTAGACCTGAGCTGTTTGCTTAGTGTTGCCTGCTGCGAGTGAACGTGGAACCCGTAGCAATTTCTCGGTTACTTAGAGGATTCCGATGCTGTACCACAGTAGGCCACCGCTATAGACCATTGCACCGAGCGACCAACGTTTAACTGCAAGGATCTTTCTGTAACGTCAGATTTGTGCCTGGTTAAGTCCAAACTTCACTACTTTGATTAGTTGTGAACAACAAGTCGTGCTGTACGGCATCTATTCGTGTCAGCTGGAAGTCCTGGATTTGTGCAGTGCAGGGAGTTCTGTCGCTATACCTGCAGTGGACGTAGCTTGCGCCCAGTAAAAAATGGGGGGGGAGTTTTGCTAAGGATGTATGCAAAATTGCTGTCACTACAGAAGCGCTGTTTTTAGCTCAAAGTGCACAAACTGTTTGTAACACAATAGAGTCCATCACAAAATGATGGACTCTATGATGGACAAGAGATGATATACAAAATAAAAATACTGTAATAG
>Ga0209367_1006313_pt1 | contig 16429 bp, 10 predicted proteins | sample WorMetLIZISLAND2_FD_187412 | JGI IMG/M metagenome (GOLD analysis project Ga0209367, IMG submission 187412) | Marine gutless worms symbiont microbial communities from Max Planck institute for Marine Microbiology, Germany - Olavius geniculatus... ... | reverse complement strand
AATTGTCCAAAGAGTGTGCGAGTGAAAGAATTTCGAAAATTGGCTAATATTTGTCAAAGATATGGACAGTTACAAAGTGGGACATTTTTTTGAGACACGGTGTACTACTGCTATACTGCACTACCTCGCTGTTGGTAGTCTGGTGGCTAATATTCAATTGCAGTAGTGCCCAGGGAAGCATACCTACTACTATTATTACTACTACAAGTACAACTACTACTACTACCTCGCTGTTGGTAGCCTGGTGGCTGACGTTGAGTTGTAGCAGTGCCGTGGGAAGTGTAATTGCTGACGCGTGCTTGTGTGATATTGTCAGACCCAGTCGCCAGCTCACGGATGACAACTACAACATTTGTCAGAATACTATGACACTCACCATGTAATTACGACACTTGTCATATAACCACAGCATTCATTTGAGACAACTACAACACTCATCTCTCTGACAAATATGAACTCCAGACAACCACAAGCCACAGAAGTGCAAAATTCATCTTGGACAACAACATTCCACAACGTTCATCTCAGAAAGCTACAACATTAGTCACTCCAGACAACTACAACAACTCAGGCAACTACAACATTTATCACAGATAACTACAACACTCCTAATAAACACGACACTCAATGATGACAATTATCTCAAATAACTACAACATTTACCTCAAACAACTACAACACTCCAGAGAACTACGACATTTATCTAAGACAACTACACACATTTCAAACTCCAACTACAACACATGACATTCATAGACAAAAAACACCACAGCGACAAGAACAGAAACAAGCATAACTAGATAGCCTGTACAAAATTTATACTGGGGTGCAATTTTTGGTCTACTTCTTGTGTTTGGTGGAACTTTATTGTGGATAGGCCTACCACTCCATACACAAAATATTGGACTTAGCATCTCAGCATATAACCAGCCACTCGGCTCAACTCAGCCTTCCATGAATTATCCCTCCTGGGTAGGTAAATCTTGCTAAGTTTAAAGGAGGGTACGTTCACCTGTATCAGATGGAAGATAACACTGTGTGATCCCGTATGATAGGTGACGCTCTGTAGCTCTAAGATAGGTTATATCATGAACAGCTAAACAGAGCTTTAACCCTTTAACTCTAGAAAGAGTTGCAAGGTCATTGAAGTTCACAGTAACCACAGAGTAGGAACAGAGCATACTTGGGCTGGTGGCAAAGTGTGCTGTCGGAGATGAGAAATAACTTCACCACCATATTTCTGCCACGTCTCCACCAATATATCAACCTGTATGGTCATACACAGCCGTAGTTAGTAGTACTAACAGCAGCAGCAGCGGCAATAGTTTCCACCAATATACCACTAAAAAACTAATCAGAGCTGAACTGATCGAACTGAAATATGGTGCTCCAGTTTTAGACCTCCACCAGTTCCGGTTTATCATTCAGAAGGGCCACCAAAAACCGGTCTTAAGTGATGAAACCGTACAGTTTATTAAATGCTAAACTAACTTTAACACTGACCCCAATCTTAACCCTATCCTTAACCATGGCAGCCCTCTGGAATAGTGGGCTGACACCCATCCACCTATGCACCTAATTTCACTTGAATCAGACATTCCAACTTCCTGGATGGAGGGATGCTTCATTACGCTGACTCAAACAAAGGTCAACCCCAAACTAGATGGCCGTTACGACTCCGTTGACTGTTATGCCTCCGCCAACGTGTGACAAGAAGCTAGCTATTGCAGAGAGAGCGTATATGAAAAAATGGAAATCACAAAAAATCTATTTATAGCCAAGCAATAACTGGACCCTGCCACCAGTGATTGGTCACACATGACAAAAATGCAGCGTGATTCATTGCATCTCATAAATATTCATTATTTGCATGGCTAATGAGCATCGCTGCAAACGTATGCAGTGAGAAAATAATTTAAAACAGAGAAAGTGTTATTAACTGATTAATTACTAATTAATAAGGAACCCAACAAAATTAATGACCAAACCTCAGTGCTGCAAAAAGGTTTAATTGATCAAGAAAGAATTAGGCAGTTTGATGAATTAGGAGAGAAATTAAATAAGAAAGGTGACCACATCACTATATGTCAACTGAGTAGACCTACTGTATAATGGCTTGTGAATGCTGTCTAGAAACGTGCAGTGACGACTGATGGTGGATAAACATTAGCCAACTAACCGTCATCGTTAGTGGACAAAAGTTCATGAATTTTTTTGTTCAACGCAGGGGAGATCGTAGTTGATGATACCGTTTACCACTTGTCGATAGCTCTATCCGTTCCAGAGATATTTGCGCTCAAAGTCCACACACGCACGGACGGATGCATGAACAGTCCGAAAACATAACGTTTCTAGCCACTACGTTGTAGTTGTTGAAGGCATAAAAACAGACTGGATAAAATATATAAATACACCTTTATGACTGTATATCATGGACATGTGTGTTTGCAACTTGAAGTGTATTATTGTCCATGTTGTAGTGCTTGTGTGTTTGACACTTGCTAATAAAGACCTACTTACTTACACGCCGAAGATGTTGTGAAAAAATGCTAAAAAAGTCAGAGAAAAAGCTACATCTTGCTCGACACACTTCCAGTAACGTTGGGGACTGAGTATTTCCGAGTACCATAGAAAAGTAATTCGCCACACTCAGTCATACGGTAACCTTAAACTGTGACCAGTTGTTTGACCACAATAAAATGAGCATCTAGTACCTGAAAACCCAGTCAGTTCATATATGCTGAAAGGAGAAACAAAGACTTGGAAATTTCAGACGGACAGAAAAAATGACAGAAAGAAAATAGCAAGGGTACCTTGTCGTCATTAAGACCAAGATGACGTAGCTGTTCAGACAATACAGCAGGCTTTGCTGTGTGGTAGGCTGCCTAGCAACATACAGACAGTCGCACATACAAACATACAGCAGTTTTAGTAGTAGCTGTTGTCGATGTGGCTCGGTAGTCTAACAGTAACGTGCCGAACTTGTAATCCTGAGGTCACTCAGAGGCGCAGGTTCGACTCCGCACCGGGACACTGTCGGGTAACGACCTTAGGCAAGTTGTTCACACACATGTGCCTCTGTCACCAAGCAGTATAATTTGGTACCGGCTTTACTGCTGGGACGTAAACAGGCACACCATGTGATACACTGGCCTCGTATACATGGTCTCGCAGTGTAAAAACTGGCGTCTGGCTGGGGGCCAAAAAACGGAGATCAGCGCCGCCCTATGGGCCTTAAGGCGCATGAAAAACTTTACGTTTTTTACATTGTTGATGTTGTTACTGTAGACTGACTGAACTTCTTAACAGTTTTAACCATAATGTGTAAACGAAACTGTCTGACATTGCATACGTATGGTAAACGTCAACACTCAGCCTAGTCTCTGCCGCCATGATGCACCTCTGATTCACTGGCGACATATGGCACTACATAAATGTGTTCCAAATGACTGACTGTCAGTAGCTGATCGCTGCATCAACTGTTTTGCAACCTGTCAATCGAAGGGCAAGGACACTCCGGAGTCGCACTTGGCCATGTGTCATGGACTCAGTCGTCTATCAAGTTCAAGTTCACCCTGTGGGCTCAACGCTGTCAACACCCAACATCTGGGAGATGTGCACCATGCCTAAGCCCCTTTGAGTACAGCCCCTTTACATTTACCTTTCTAAATACAAACTATTCACAGAACTTTGCAATGGGCGGCTTCACTTTTTGACTTAAGACTTTCGCTGAGCCTTTTCGCTGAGCCAAAGCTAAAGCTGAACGCTAAAGCCGGTACTTAGACCAAAGTTCAACTAAACGATTAAAAATGGTGGAAAACCAGTAAACCTAACAGGAAATAAATCAACCAGTTACGCTTGGACTTGCTTATTTAATTGCGCCGCGCACGCGAATGACGTAATTACGTAACGTCTTTCATCATTGTGTAGCCATTATGGCATTAGTTTTTGGTACCAGATTGTTCTAATTTACTAAACTATCCGTGTTAGTCGCCATGTTTTCGCTCAGCAAAATCACTTCACTTTTTGACTTAAGTACGTACTTAGACCGAAGTTTAGGCTCAGCGAAAGTCTAAGTCAAAAAGTGAAGTCACCTAATGTAATAAACATCTTCTTAATAAACATCTACTGATCACACTATAAACTAACAATGACATACCTGCTGGAATACAAACTCACAAGCCCCAATTACATCATCAACGTCACTTGATGACAGATTCAGTGCTTTCTGTAGTTTTTCTAACTCAGCAGGTGTAAATGATGCTTCATCCTTGGTAACAAAGCACACATTCACATGCATGGCTGGGAACAAACCCGACAAAGCCTTGTTAGGTAAAAATGTGGGGCCCTCCCATACTCGTGACCCACGCATAAGCTTTCTGAGATCAATGTATGATAACTTGCCATGTATGAGTATTCAGCATTACACTTTCAAATTTCATTTCAAAATTTCACAGTGCAGCATACACAGCCCTCCCCCCACCGAACACCAAACTTTTCAATGTTGCAACACACCATAAAGAGATCCCTATAGACCAGACTCTTTGACTTGTGTGGGCCCCTTTTTGTGGAACCTTTGTTGTGCTAAACATGCTGAAGATGCCTGTTAACAGACCTGTTCTATTAACAGACGACATCACAACAATAACGTCAGGATCAAAAAAACTTTCGCGTATGTACAGAACAAAAAAAATTCCCAACAAAATGTATATTTCAAATCTGTCCTATTTTAAAAATTAATGGCATGGTGCCAATTTGTAAAATTATTTCACGAACAACCTCGTATTTACATCCGTCTATGAGAGACAAACAGACACCCGTGACATTTGGCACTGACCTTCATGTGAAGTTTCTGCACAATGCGCAGCAGCAGAGGTGAAAACATGGCAGAATCCATACCATTTATCAGACCGACAGATTTCTTCAAGCTAAAACAACAACCACCGCAGTAGCTGTACTGTGCAAACTATCATTCAGACACATGCACCCACAAAAATCAAGTAAGTTTCATTGGGTAAAGCCAACTAAAAATGCACCACAAATTTAATCCAATCTCAGCTTCTTGTTAACGAAGTACTTTGATACAGGTGAATTAAATACTTTGAAACCTATAAATTTGAATTTTTTGGGGATATTTATTGCATGTAAAAAGGATATGGTAGTGCTCATTCTAATAACTTAAAACCCACAAAACCCATCAAGCTGGAGTAAAATGCCAGGTTTAACTCAAAAAACTCAGAAAACACAACAAATGAAAATCAGATCTAATTGGTTAGGCCCTTATAATAATGTTTTTAAAGCCTGATACAAATCATAAAACTAGAAAAGCAGTCGTAGCCCGCAGGTATCTCCGCCAAGGCAAAGCTATTCGACGGGTAGCGTCACCATCTTCGCTTTGCCAGCGGTTCCCTTATGCCCCATTTAACGCAATGGTAACGAAAATTTCAAAGTGATCCAGAATCCAGGATTCTTGCCAGATCACCCCGAAAATTTAATCACTGGTAGTTTATGCCATGCCCGACATTCCCTCAAAATTTCAGAAAGATCCGTAAATAACTTTTTGAGTTCTCTTGCTAACACACAGACAAACAAACAAACAAACAAACAAACAAAAACTGGCAAAAACATAACCTCCTTGGCGGAGGTAAAAACGTGATGACGATTATTCACAGAGCAGTTATTTGTTGTTTTAATCGTCATGCTTGACTGCGGCCAGTTTGTGAACAGCCACAGAGAGAGGGAAGGTGTACTTTGCGAAATGCAGATTGCGGAATTTCGAAAAAGTGTATTTTGTGGAATTAAAATTGCGGAAAACGTTCTTGTTGTCGAGTTATGTCAAATGAATAAGTGTACAATTCTACAGAGCGCTCGACCACCATGCTCACAAGCCTCATTGTGTCTTGCAGAAGGAGATAGTATGCTAATTTTTATCACTGTTTTGTTAGGTCTATGTTACCTTGATTTAGTATCAGGCTAATAAGTGACTCGCATTGAATATCTGTATTATATCAACTGGCATTTTAACGTGCAAAACGTGCAACGCAAAACGCAAATACTGTACGTTTGTTGTTGTGATGAACGGCTCCAACAGTGTCTCTGTTTGCATCCGCCAACTATTCACAGCAGTGGCAACACTCTTTGATCGTGTGATATAATGCAAGACTTCCTTAATTACCTGATTGAGGCAGCGGCAACCTTTTTCTGTGAGTATTCCTATTTGAGCTGAATTCTTTAGCTGTCTTTGATCGTGCCTTAACGGTAGTCCGTCAGGTGAAATATCGCAGTAGGCCTTCTTAATGACCTAGGCTACTTGAGTTAACCTTGCATTCGTGTGTGATGTGCTGGCTTACGCTCGTGAGTTAACAAACTTCAAGGCATTTTAAGAGTTAAGTTGAAAACGTCAATAGGTAATTACTTTGCCGACTGCGTGACAGCGTCATTTGTAATGTGCTGATGTCGATTCGAGACCGTAAATGTTATTGTCAGTGTAGATCTGCACTGAGAAGTGACTGATAAGTCAATAGCAAATCCAACACTGATATTTCTATACTGTCTCTCAAACAATGTGCATTACTTGCAGCCTGTGCAGAAGAAGTACCCCCTAGGTTTTCAAGAAATGCCAACACATGAATAATGTAACCATGACAAGCATCTTTGTATTTTACGTCATTACACTGGAGACTGAGTTAGAAATTCTATCTTAGTGCAATTAGTTGCATTTGCAGTAATTATTCTTTTATCCTCCTTATTGCAACAGTTCACTGTTCTTTACAAAGTTGGCTGTTGTTGCAGCATGGGCAAACACTTCTGTACGGCGGCAGGCTGCATTTGTTGCCACCATTCAAACACTGGAGGCACACTATGCCCGCACTGATAATGCAGCCTGCACTGACAATAGCCTAGAAATCAGTCACTTGTCAGTGCAGATCTACACTAACAATAGCACCGAGCATTCGAGACTCAAATTTGATTTGCAGAACGTTAATTCTATTTTCAGTTTGGAGAACTGATAAAAGCAATGCAAAATTTGCTACTGTCAGTTCGGGGAAAACAGATAATGCCCGACGCTGCCGGGCCGCTGAGATCCTGCCTGTTAGGCGCTAAACTGGTCTGATATCACTGCAGCCACTGATACTTCGTCGAAAGTCGACGGCCTAAGAAAACTAAAATGTAGGATAAAGTTAATTAACTACCTAATAAAGCTGAAATAAATAAATTTAAGTTGTGCAGTAAGATTTCAGGTCCATGCTGTAAGTTCATGAGCAGGACATTATGGTCCAATTCTGCCATTGTGCAGCTGAGAGTAAACTAAAAAACTTTTAACCTCTCAGTATTTTGAAAAGATACGAATAAGAATCGTGGCACTTAATCATCTTTTTCAGTTCATCTTGTATAATGAAAGAACATAGCCCTGCACAATTAGTCATAGTAGATTGTGTCACTATTCCACCTGCGCAGATTTCATTTCAGTAGCCAGCGCTGGTAATGAAAAGTTTACTAAAACTCCGAATTAAAAGTCTTCTTATTTTTTACTTTAGAATTAGTGAATCTATTCAGCATCTTTAATGTGGTACTGGCATGGCGGTGTGAAGTAAACAGCAAAGCAGACGAACTGATTTTAGTAGTCCAATTAGCTGCACTTCAGATCGCCGAACTGCTTTTAGTAAATTCTGATTCCTACAACTCAGTTCGGCGAACTGACTGTAGCACTGAGCTTTGCAGAAAGTTGAATTTTGCGGAATGCTGAATGCGTAAAAACCTAAGGTGTAATTTGCGGAACGTTCCGCAGGTGAAATTCCGCAAAATACACCTTTTCAAATTCGAAGTGTCTAGAGAGCCAACAGTCGGCTCTCTAGGCTGTGTCCTAAAGAGGCGACAGTCGGCCCTCTAGTACGCAGCCTAGAGAGGGGACAGCAGCAGTTACCAGCATTAGGCATAGATTAGATAGGTGGCGCTAGTGTTTATGGTTAGTGTTTACCTTATGATAGATTAGGGTTTAAGACTAGGGTTGGGGTTAGGATTAGTGTTAGCATTATGGTTAGTTATTGCAGCTTATTCAGTTTTGTTCGCTATTAAATTTTTAGCATGCAAATTTAAGGATATTTCATACAATTATGTAGCCACAGATGTACACCCAAATTAAGGCTGCCAAATTGGTTATGAGTTCGAATGTAGTGAAGCCAGGCTTGACTGTCCGACTGGTATGAAGGCGCGATACCTTGGCATTGTACCTTGCTAAGGTTGATCTCATCAGTGGCTAGCTGCCGTGTGGGCGCCTGTCTGCGGCGGCAGTATCATTACGACAGTGTACGGTAGACTGTCGTCCCTCCAGTACGAGGGCCGACTGTCGGCACTCTAGACACGGCGTTTCAAATTTCCGCATTCCGCAATCCGCATTCCGCAAAGTACACCTTTCCACAGAAAGATAAAAAAACAAATTACTACCAGGTAAGTCACGTCAAGGCCAGTTTAAGGAATGAACAATGTACTTACTACTGCGTTAATGTAAACATTAACTCCATGGTGAACAAAACACGGGAATATTAGTTATTTTTTATATATTACTGAAGCAGAGAGGCGTGGTTACAAGAAGTAAACAAACCGTCACGTGCTAAGGCTGTGCTACACGAGTAATTTATTACACCGAGTACCCGGTAATCGCCTACTCGTGTAAACTGTGAACTGCAAACACGACTGGGAATGCCTCGTTCTCTGCTATCTCAATTTTTTTGTTTTAACAAATTTAAATTATAGGTTATGTAGGTTATTCTGATTTTTCATCTTTTGAATGTTTTAAGTGCAGAGAAGACCAGACACAAAATTACGACCTAGATCAAAAACGTCCTAACATTAAAAAAAATTAAATAAGTAATTAAAATTGCACAAAAAATAAAGCCTCAAAAATATGGACTTTTGAGCTTCTTACGTTTTTAACTTGCCGGTAGTAATGTACGGTAGATTCTTTAGACCGAATTTCCAGTATTTGTGCATCTCTACTAAGGTAGTAAACAAACTGTTGAAGATGTAAACATGGCGGCGTTAGGTGGTTGTTGGGCAGTAATTCGGTGTGTAAAATTGTACTGTGTCGGCTGTAGGAGTTTGTCGTACGCAGTTTGTGGATTGCCACACGTGAGTGAACTTACAGTCGTCTCTGTGTGTTGGCTTTTTTCTGCTAGTACTTACAGCGTACTTACAGCTGGCTGGGTTCAGGATGGGTAAAAGAAGTTCTGGACCACTATAGTCTATAGATGCAAAATATGTGAATCAAACTAGAGACAAAATGATAGATCACTTTGAAAGTAAAAAGCGATAAAAAAACATTCAGCGTTTACAGGATATGTCAAAACCGACAAAATAACAATTTTTATGGAGTACAAATGGTTTCGATTCTGTATATCCAGCTCATAACATGGTATTTCCAGAAGTCTTTTGACGATGTCACTCACTGTTCCTTCTTTTTTTTGGTTCTTGCAGTATTATTTGACAGCTGTGTGCAAAATTTACAGTGATTATTGTTTGTTTATATGCTGTGCAGCTGACGCCAGTGCATCGTGTCTTGGTACCATCTCATCGCTGCCTGTCTACAACTGGCACTAGTACACCTGCTGGGGGTATGTCTGTTTGTCTGTCTGTTTGGTTGGTTGTTTGTTGCTTTATTATTGTCTCTGTACAATGATTTACAAACTATGCATGTCACGGACTTTATAAACCAGGGAGGGACTATTCCTGTCATTTATTGTTTATGTTGGTCTATGTGTGTCTGTCTTTCTGTCTGTCTGCATTTGTTTGGTGGTCTGTCTGTTTTCCTGCATTTATCTTTTGTCTGTTTGTCTGCCTTTACTTTTATACATGCATTGTCGTAAAGAACTGAAGCTTAGGATCGATTTTTCTGTTTTTTGTGTTCTGTATTGGGTTTTTCTTTGTTAAATTCCCTGTGTATGTGTTTATGTGTGCATTGATTAGAAAGTTTGTTCCTGCAATGACCTGTCATGTGTTGATCGGGAGGTTGAATTTCTGCTTTTTCACTCTTGTCTGTTTGTAGAGATAGAGGTCAAGTACTCACGTGGTTTCGTCAGACTGTCGGTTCCGCTGCCATCTCGTCGTGAGCGATGTCTCTTTACATTCCTGCCATCCACCGAGACCGTTGATGACCTTGTCTCCCAGCTGCAGCACGAAGACCGAGGCACCGACTATGTTGCTGTCTACTCCATCGGTAACAACCAATAACCACGTTACAGTTTACTGGCTGTACGTCCAGCTGTTAGCTAGTGAAAATTTTGGCATTATGTTTTTGGCTAACAATAACAGATGACGTATGAATGTCTGTTTTTGCAGTGGACTTATAAACAGGCTACCATTGTAAACAAATAAGAAAAGTCGATCTTGAAATTTGCAGATTCACTCAACGAAGGTGATAGGTGTATTTTGTAGGTTAAATACAGGTTACTCTGCCAAGATTTTGGCCTTGAATTTTCAGCGGAGGCCAACCTCATAAGGCCAAGGCCACAATGCCAATGTCAAAGTCACAAAATTTGCCCTCAAGGCCAACATCTAACATGACTGCTAGTTTTAGCCTGCATGAAGATTAGTGATTGCAGTCCCGGGATTGAATTTTCAATCCTGGGATTCAGGATTGAGAAATATATAATACCGGGATCTCGTTTCGGGATTAGGTTCACAGATTGACTTATTTAATTGACTTATGTCATGCATATGATGTAGTATAGACCCATACAAAAGGTATTTCCAAACTGCAGGGAGTGATAATGACTGTCAGAATATTAATTACAGTGCAAGGCAAAGAGTGAGACTTTTAGCGCACATAAATATTTTATTTACCAGATGGCTAAAATTCTTATTTCTATCATTTAACATGCGAATAAAGTACAATTTTAGCTAATTTTGTAATCCCATAATCCTGAGATTGGGATGTTGCCAATTCCAGGATTCAGGATTAGTGAAAACAGCCGGGATTCGGGATCCCAGGATTGCAATCGCTAATGAAGATCACTTACTGTGTATGTGCAGACAAATACTCTGTTTTTCACAGGCTTTAGTGTTTTGATTGTTGGTTTGTGTGTCAATTGTCTGTTCTTTAGATGGTGATCGACTGGCAAAGTCGACTCCTATCGACGTTTTGCTGCGTCACGATTTCCGTATTATTATCAACGACTTGCACTACACTGTCAAGTCACCACTGGATGCTGGTACGTGCTTGTAGGAGTTGTAGTTACTGTAGTAGTAGTAGTTGTTGTTGTTGTAGTTATAGTAGTAGTAGCAGCAGCAGCAGCAGTAGAAGTATCAGCAGTAGTTAACACAGCACCAACAGATCAGTGAACATATTTAAATTACACTATCGATAGAATGCACTGGTTTTCGTGGGCACAGTTCACTTCATTTGGCAGATTGTAGATGTTTTCACTTCACTTGACTTATCTATGTCTTGCTGTTTCTCAATGGAGCATATGCCACATACCACTTCACTGCATCCAGCTGTGTTTTGTGCTGTTGCCTCTATCTCTATCTTCCTCCAGCTGTACTTGAGATTTGCTGTTCCACATTTCTTGTTTCAGTTCTTTACTTTTTCCTAGGTGTTCTGCTGTTTTCTTTTTTTGTGGCTGTGTGCTTTTTTCTCAGTGTATGTTCAAGCAGGTTCCATTTTTTTCAGTGAGAACTTGAGTGCTCATCTTGTTTTGTTTGGTTATTGTTTTGTTGCCTGTCTATTTGTCCCGTACAGGCTCTTATCTTTGAAACAGTTGGATGATTTTTAAGTCAAAGGTCAGGGTTGGGGGAATCGCTTGCTGGGGTATTGTGTTGTTTCATTCACTGGTGAATGAGTTTTATTGATGCATTGGAATGGTTTCCATCTGGCATTACAGAATGCCAAACAGGTCACATTTGGCATTCTGAAGGAACATGGCCATAAAAAAATTTAGTTTTACAGTTTGGCACATTTGAATTTGACATTAAATTTTGTACTTTGGCACTGACACTCAATTTTGGCATCAGTTTGGCAATAATTTGTCAGTAATGAATGATTTTATAGCAGATGGTACTTTTGATAATTTGGCTTTTTGTTTTATGTTTGGTACAGAGATGAAGAGCGTTGATGAGTTGAAGTCGGCGATATCTCAGCTGTACTCGGGACTCAACGTGGAACAGTATCAGTTAGAACGAGAACATCAACTGCAGATGCAACTCAATGAACTTCAGCGACAGATTGAACCTTACGAACAAGTAAACGTCATTACCCTAGTCTGTCTGTCTGTGTAGGCACTCACTGGAAAAAAACTGGAAAAGTCAGGGAATTCCAAAGATGATCATGGAAAATGAAGAAGATCAATGAAAACTGGAAAACAAAATTAATGAAAGTATAAACATTAGGCAAATTTGCACGATACAGTCTTTATTTTACTTTTTTCAAATTTTTGCTTGCTGTGCTCACGTGTCGTTTTGCAGCTGTTAGAACGACTGCCACAGTTCATTGAGTGATAAATTCTGAAAGCACAGGGGATACCTGGCCTGTTTTTAATTAATGCACAGCAATGACTGTTGACCATAGCGTTAAACAGTATATATGTGAATTTTTGAAAAAGTCACAGAAAATTTGGGATATCTCATGCTCTGGAAAGTGATCACTTTGTTATTGCTAGCAGATGACCGCAGATCAGCTGTTGCTAGCAGTGAGCCAGGTTGCTTACTGCCTTAGCTCTCTGTCATGCCATGCTCTTCAGAACACTCAAATGTAGTTCACACTGTTTAGCTATTTTCAGACGTCATCTAGAACATTTTTATTTCTCGTTTTACTAGCACATCGAGCGCGTTCAAGGTTCTTACAGCTAACGCACTATAAAATTACTTACTCTTTGTCTGTCTGTCTGTTTGTCTGTGCATAGCAAAAGCGCGACATAGTGCAGAAGTCACGTCGGCGCACTGATCGTCTGACATGGCTTGGTCTTGGTGCCATGGGCCTACAGTTTGGTCTGCTTGCCCGGCTCACCTGGTGGGAGTATAGCTGGGATATAATGGAGCCGGTTACTTACTTCGTTGGCTTTGGCTCAGCCATGGCGATGTTTGGATATTACATACTTTCTAAACAGGTCAGTAGTCTATGCTCTGGGTCTCTCCATCTCTATGTTTCTCGGTATAGTTACTGTAATGTAATGTCACATCAATTAGACATTTTGTTATAAGAGCTGCCATCAGTGCAGTCAGCTAATAAGGGGTCAAGGTGAAAAATAAGCAAACGGTCACACATGCATTGCACAGTAGATGTTTTTTGATTACTTCTGGTTTGTTTTGTCGTAAACATTCGTGCGATTGTCTGGCAATTTTTCTGTACATCTCTTCTTCAGTAGATGGTCAAACTTCAACTTGTTGAAGACTGCAGACCATGTCGGGTAGTTGACATCTTTCCATGTGCTATAGGTTTCGTGGTTCTCGAATTATACTGCTGAACTAGTTCTTTGGTGTTAGTAACAAAATGGAACTATTGTTTTCATAAGCATTCCATTTTGTCATGCATTATTGTCAGCTTTTCTGTCCAATATCTTAGCATTTCTACTTGTGTGGCAGTTTCCTGTACTCACCAACAAATGACTTTCATTCTACCATGCTGACTTCCAATTACTACACCGTGTCCCAAAATTAACGGCACCCCCACAGATAAGTTAGTGTAAAATCATTAATACCTGACAGATTTTTAGGAAATTTGAAACAGTCATCGAAACAATCATTCTGAACTTTTCTTTAAAGTTTGAGCTTAAAATGACCACTTTTGGCCTTGACATAATCTCTTAGTTTAAGATGAGTATGCTGCTGCTTAATCCCTTTGTCAATGACAATGCATTGAGCATATCTTAATGTAAACAAACTCTGATGTTATTCCTCTAATGACATTACACTGAGCACACATACTAAGATGCATACGTCATAATGGGTGTGACCATAAATAATGTTAAGATAGTGCAATGTACGCTATTTTGTTAAAATCAATGAACTACAAACTCGATTACACGTGTTTGAAGCAGGGGGCCGCTAATTTTGGGACATGGTGTAGTTACAGTGACCTGGCTGACAGATTTGATCAACAAAACGTCCCATAGTAGCAGATCTTTACCTTGCTGTGACATGCTTGCTGTTGCAGCTGATGTCTCAGCAGGTTATATCTCCATTAGTATCAGAACTTTTCCAGCCATCATATAAAATAAAATGTTTTCCACTATTTTGAAAGTTGATTGATCAACAGTTAACTAGCCAAAGTAGGCTACTTGAAGTTCGGTGGCATTTGAATGATGGTTAGTGCCTCAGTAACACGTATTTGGTTAACTTGCTGGTCACTTGTTAGCTCAGTTAACTGACTGGTTGTGGCCATTTTCCATTAGGCAACATTAGTTGTCAACTTGTGCTAACTATTTGCCAACTTTTGGGTTACCAGCTAGTTGGCAAACTAGTTCAGTGGTAATTGGCCACCAACTAGTTGACCAACTTTTTACATTTTTTGCTGTTTTTTGCCCCAGTAGTTTGTTCTATCACAAGATGTGATAGAGTGAACTAGTTGGCAATTTGTTGGTAACCCTAAAATGTTGGCCATCCAGTTGCCAGATGCCAACTTTTGCATTACTAACTAGTTCACCTAATAGAAATTAGACATTAGTAAACACAAACCACCCCATAGTGAGTGATGCTGCAGCTACCTGATTAGTACTGCTGCTGCTGCTGCTGTCTGTGTGCTCAGGAATACATCGTTCCAGACGTGAGAGATCGCGAGTTTCTGATGTCATTTTATCGCCTGGCAGGCAAGCAGGAGTTTGACGTAACAACATATAACGCACTACGAGACAAGATACAACAGGCTGACTATGACCTACGTAGACTGCGCGACCCGCTGCATTTGGACCTACCTGCAGAGTATCTTGACACCAAGAAGTCAGACAATCTTGACACTGATGACCTTGACACACTGACCTAGTTACAGTCAGATCGACTGACTCTGACCTGCATTGGCTGTGTGACCATCTGCACCTTGATCCGTCTGCAGAATATCTTGTCACCAAGAAGTCTACGCTTGACACTAACAACTTTGACATTGACAGTGTACACGGTGTTTCATAAAAACAACCCCTTTTTCTTTCTTTTATAATTCACTCAAATGAAGATCAATTAACTTGAAATTTTTACCGGTTGTAGCTGAAGAAATGCTAATTCAAAATATTTCAACAAAATATGGCAGTTGATTAAATATTCTTTGCTAGTTGTGACATAATGTTGACATCATAATGTGTCATGGGAACAAGTTTGCTAGTCTGAACTTGTGCTGTCAGTTGCTACCCTGCTTCGATGGTGAACTGAATCTGGTTTGCTGAGGAAAAATGTTCATCATGTCAACCAAACAACATAGGGGCATGAAATCAGGCATCTCACGATCCAAAACTTCAACCGTCTTGCAAGCTCGGTGTGTTAGCGTACTGTCTTGCTCAAACAAGTGAAAGTCCCACAATTATCCCCACAGACACGTAAGTGCGATTGCTTTGCGAGTTTTTTTGTGACTACAACTGTAAAACTTCCAGAATTTGTCATCAATGAGCCAGATTTTTCACCATCGGAGGAGGGTAGCAACTGACAGCACCAGTTGAGACTAGCAAGCTTGTACCTGTGACACATTATGCATGGTTCATAGGGTCCTTGAGAAGTCCTTGAAAGTCCTTGAATTTTGAAAAAAAAAATTTTAGGCTCTTGAAAGTCCTTGAAAAGTCCTTGAATTTAAATGTTCCGTATTTTGAAATTTTTGCATATTAAAATTTTGAAGAAAGCATTCTTGTAAAATTTGGCATTACACCACTACTTGGTTATAGTTCACTTGCTTACTTAACAAAACTTCCCACTGTGTATATTTCACTCTAAATTTTGATGTAGCGCGAGTATGTCTTTTTATCGATACTTTTGGTACTTGAAAACTGCAAATTTAGGTCCTTGAAAGTCCTTGAAAAGTCCTTGAATTTTTTCCTCTCAGTTTGCTATGAACCCTGATTATGACGTCAGCGTTACATCACAACTAGCAAAGAATATTTAATCAACTGCCATAATTTGTCGAAATATTTTGAATTTGTATTTCTTCGTCTACAACTGGTAAAAATTTCATGTAAATTGATCATCATTTGAGTGAATTATGAAAGACAGAAAAAGGGGTTTTTTATGAAACACCGTGTAGACTGAGGATGAACTATAAAGACTCCGCAACCCACACGTCTTGACCCACATTGGCAAGCAAGTACAATGTTTCTGATGCAGCCATCAAACATCCGGCATGCATTGTGGCAATTCTACAGCGTGGGCCAAAAAACATGCTATTTTACTTTTGTCCATATCTTCGTCAATTATTGACCGATATTCACAATTCTTTCACTGGCACACTCTGCAGACAATTTGC
>Ga0209367_1006311_pt1 | contig 16429 bp, 11 predicted proteins | sample WorMetLIZISLAND2_FD_187412 | JGI IMG/M metagenome (GOLD analysis project Ga0209367, IMG submission 187412) | Marine gutless worms symbiont microbial communities from Max Planck institute for Marine Microbiology, Germany - Olavius geniculatus... ... | reverse complement strand
GGTATAACTCGGTCCAGGTAAAAGATTATTGCGCGCTGTGTTTACCTGCTCCTATTTTGGGGGTCAAGCAATCTATGTTATTTAAATTTATCGCCTATTGGCCCCTGTTGCTATAGCAACCATTCAAAAGTTGCTAAATTTTGCATAACAGCCAATGGAGACTTTAAAGCGGTATAACTCGGTCCCCGTAAAAAATAATTGCGCGCTTGTTGCACCGACCCCACTATTTTCGGGCCCGCGCTATCCGACGGTGTCATTTAAATTTCTCCCCCGCCGACCCCTGTTGCCATGGCAACGAATTCTGGGACAAAATTGACTATAACTCGGCTCCCGTGAAAGATAATTGCGCGCTGTTTCCACCTACCCCCTATTTTCGGGCCTAGGCTATGCAATGGTGTCATGTAACTTTCTCTCCTAAAGACCCCTGTTGTCATGGCAACTAACCTTTTTTATTCAGAGACAAAATTAACTGCAGGCCCACAAGAGCGTCAAACGCTGAAACGCAGCTGCTAGACTATATAGCGTGGCAATGGGACAGATACCTCGTTCCAAAAAACGTACTTCTAGTTACGTACAATGTCTAGGGGTTTACATTTTTACCGGACACAGTGTATAATGCATGCGCTGTCGTTGAAATAAATAAATAAATACTCTCCGGTGTAGGAAAATTGCAATTTTCTGTTTTGCCTACTTTTTAACACACGAAGCCGCCAAGGCCAATGCACATTTGTAACTCAGTAAACTGGGCTAATAAAACGCTTAACCTTTGTAATGTTATACCCCGTTTACACGTTCAAGCTGGCTCGATGAGCTGGCTATGTGTTAGCTGAACGAGCCAGCTTGGTGTTTGCTCGATGTTTGTTTAATCGTATAAACGGGGTATTAAACACATTAAACAGCGGTATGAATATAATATGCAAATAAAGCCCACTCTGATTATTACAAACAACTTTTTGACACCAGAGCAAATAGCATCAAACAGTTATGGGCTAATTTGAATAACTTCTGTTCTCTTAAACCTAAAAGCAGGAAAACTGATATTTTAAAGTTAAACATTAATGATAATAAGATTACAAACAAGGTTGTTATATGTAATGCATTAAATATATATTTTTGTAATATTGGTCAAGATTTGGTAAATAAACTTCAACAAACTAATAAAAACAACTGCACTAATAATTTTGCAGATTATTTTTCCAGTTCTCATAAACAGTCCATGGTCTGTAAGTTAGTTGATGCTTATAAACTGGAAAAAAATTATCATTGGATTAAATTGTTCAAAAAGTGGGGGTTATGATAATATTTGTCCTAACTTAGTTAAATCTATTTTACCTCGAATATTACAACTATTACTTTTTATATACAACTTGTCATTTTCAACAGATGTATTTCCAGATGCCTTAAAATTGCAAAAGTCGTACCAATATACAAGAAAGATGATTCACAGTCACCTTGTAACTATCGTCCTATTTCATTGTTGAGTATATTTGGCAAAATACTAGAAAAGTTAATGCAAAATAGATTAAGTGCTTACTTAGAAAAATTCAACATACTTTACGATTATCAGTTTGGCTTCAGAAAATTTCATAGTACTTCTTTAGCTTTAATTAAAGTTATTGATAGCATATACAGGCACTTAGATAATCATGAAAAAACTATAGGCGGGTATTTAGACCTTCAGAAGGCATTTAATACTGTAAATCATGACATTTTAATTTATAAGCTATCTATATATGGCATTAGAGGTACTGTGTTGAGTTGGTTTAAAAATTATTCAACAAATCGTAAACAGTTTATTGTTTTAGCTTATGCCAAATCGGATATTTTAGACATAACCTGCGAGTTCCACAGGGTTCTATCCTGGGTCCTTTACTTTTTTCATTTACGTTAATGATATACAAAACTGTGCATCTGAGGGTAAGCTTAAATTATTAGCAGATGACACAAACTAGTTTGTTTTTGGTAAATTTTTTTCTGAGACAAGTACTAAATCTAACAGTCTACTTAGTGACCTAAATAAATGGTTTTTAGCAAATAAACTTAACCTTAATATTGAGAAAACTTTTTACTCGGTCTTTTCAAATGACCCATCAAATCGTAATGATTACAGTTCAGTTGACTTAAAAATTAATGCAGACAACGTCATAATGTGTGACAGTGTTAAATATCTTGGAGTGTGGATTGATGATAAGCTTAACTGGAAAATATACATTGATTATATTTACTCAAAATTAGCTAAATTTGTTGGAATATTTTACAAATTTAGTTACAAGTTACCTCTTGACTGTTTGAAAATGTTATACTTTAGTTTTGTGAATCCTCATTTATTATATGGTGTTAAAATTTATGCCAATACATTTACTTTATATCTTGATGACCTCTTCAGATTAAACAATAAATTACTTAGAATTCTACACCAAAAAACAATTATTGCAGGAATATTGAATTGTGTGTAAACTATAATATTTTATCTATTACCAAACTTTATTGTTTTCAAATACTTTGTATTGTTTATAAATTTATTTACCATAAAGAATTACTGCCAAAGATTTTTCATAACTATTTTACTAAAAACTATAAAATTCATGATAATGACACAAAAAAATAAAAAATAACTTGCACTTGTCAACTGTTAATCTTTGTTACGGGTCTAGGGCAATAACTTTTAAAGGTTGTAAATTGTGAAATCAAATGCCAGAAGATATTAAAATGTACAAAATATAACTACATTTAAGAATAAACTGAAAGAATTTTTTTACAATGGTATGTCTTTGTGTTGAAGTTAAACATTGTTATGTTCAGGCTGGTTTTTGCAATTTGTTATAATCATATTGTTTGAAACTGACTATTGCGTTTTTTTCTGTTCTTTTTAATCTTTGGATACTGTATCATTGATTATTTATAGTTTCCATGGGCGGCCAGCTAGAAAAGCGATTGCTTTTTTTGTCAGCCCGCCTACAGTGTGTAGTATTACCGAAACACGGTAGAAACCACAGACAGAAGGACAGATATATACAACAGAAAGAAAGAAATTTTTAAAAAACACACACACATGCATGCAAAAACATAGACCTATTAGCTGACTTATAGTTAATGTTCAGCGTACTCAACTAACAGCAAGAAAATTCCTAATGACTAAGTTATTACTAGACAGCAATTTATGTTCATAACGTTCACGCCTTAAGGCAATATCTTGCACAATATTACGTTGATTCGTAAAGTCATATATACTGTCCAACAGCTGAAATTTAACTTTATACACTTTACACAGAGCACTATTAAATGCGTGCGTAATACTAGACAAGTCAGAATTGTTTCAATTTATGACATCAGCACCATACAATAAATAAGGCTTACAGTAGACATTCACACGATGTTGCAATACAGGTTCACTGAAGTCACTAATCTTAGCATATAGTGCATTAAATGATTGAAAAAAGCGAACACGCATATGATGCAGACTAACTTTAAACCTATCCGCAGATAAGATATGCCAGCCTAGGTACTTCAATTCCACAACAAACTGTACAGGTTTACCATTAATTGAAATACAATTTACTTCTTTTCTATAAGACTTACCAATCCTAATAACTTGTGATTTCTTTACATTCGAGCACATATCTAGCTTATTAAATTCATCACAACAAATATCAACCACAGACTGCAAATCACACTAGTAAAAGTAAAGTTGTTAAAGTAGCAACCATGGCCAGACTTTGACAATGCCATTATAACATCATTAACATAGACAGCAAACAAAACTGGGGACAATACACCACCTTGTCTGACCCCACACTGGAACTTTACAACATCAGAAAACATATTGTCCCACCATATAACTGCAGCACACATTGTATACCAGTTAATTAAAATGTGCTATAGGGCAATAGGTACGTTACGATCCAAAAGTTTCATAAACAGGGCATAATGATTAACTTTATCAAAAGCTTTAGACAAGTCTAAGGCACATAAGTTAACAGTCGAATTGCCTGAAGTAAAATGCTGAACAACAGATATTTAACAGTATAAAGAGCATCATTACAGCCAGTGACACTCTATTTGTGTTTTGGCAAATAAATACTCTCTCTCTCTACTACTACTACTACTACTTCACCACTGGCTGGATTGTAACAGACTGTGCCTGAATCCTGAAAAGGCTGAAGCAGTTGTACTCGGCACGACCTCACGTCAGCGGGCTGAGCAGCAGATCGACACACTCGATGCTGGAACGGTCCACATCAAAACATATGACTGTGGCAAGAGTCTTGGTGTTCTCATTGACAGTACAATTTCCTTTAACCAGCATGTAAACAAGATTTGCAAGTCGTCATATTATCATATCAAAGCTCTTCGTCATATACGTAAACTGCTATCTGATGACACTGCTAGAACCGTCGCTTGTGCCATGGTTGCCGGAAGACTCGACTACTGCAATGCAGTCCTATACGGTTCTTTGTCCATGAACATCGACAAACTCCAGCGTGTCCAATATACACTAGCCAGGGTGGTCTCAAAAACGCATCGGCGTGATAATATCACTTTGGTACTTGCCGTCCTACACACTGGCTTCCTGTCCGTTACAGGATCGAATACAAAATCCCATTGCTCACTTACAAAGCCTTGACAATTCAGCAACCGCAGTATTTGTCAGAACTCATTCGTCTCTACGAGACTCTAAGACAGCTACGACCTCGCGGTGCCAACATCCTGCAGTACAGTCCGGCAGTTCTCAACTTTACTAGAAGTGCTTTCTGCCATGCTTCACCCACAATCTGAAATAATCTGCCCGAAACTGTTATTCCTGACATAACTGTATCTACTGATACCTTCAAATCTAGGCTTAAAACTGCTCTATACAGTCGTGCGTTCCTCCACTGACATGTAACCATATCCGCACTTGAGATTTTTCACCTTGTGAAAGACCTAACGTGCATTATAAACCCAGTATAATACAGGGTGGGCCAAAAACCCGGACCTGTTTGAGCGTTGATTACTTAGCGATGGTTGCCAGTAGAAATGCGTGTGATACGTCAAAAGTTTTAGAATGTTGTAGACAAAAAGGGCCAAACTTGCATAGCAAATCATTTAAATATTCTTTGCCTAATTTGCATAAATCGTCATTACCCCTGAAATTAAGCATTTGCCTGCACTCCCATGTGCCCGAGTTCACTGAACTCAAAAACTCACTGCCAAAAAGTCAAGATTTAAATTCTGTGAATTATGCAGTGCCGGGGCATTGCAACAGATAGCATGGTCACAAAATTTCAGTAACTGACCAGCTAAAACGTGTGCTAATCGAATGCTGAGCTGAGCTGATCCTGAACACATTGATTTCAGCGATCGATCAGCTGCCTAAAAGGACTGATAACCGTTATGAATGCAAAAGCTGGGCAACTGCCTATGTCGAATTTCATCTAAATTCAACGTATGTGTTAATTATTGTTGATATTTCACTGTATGCTGAATGAAAATCAACTTAAATTTAAAGTACGATTTTATTAGTGGCAATCCCCACCTAACCTCGCAACAGGGTGAGCTACAACTCGCCTCTGAAGTCAGTCGACATACTGGCGCTATACAAATTGTGAATTTTACTGATTTTTGTTTCAAAAATAAACAAAAATATAAAAAAAATACATTTTTAACACATAGTTGTCAACAACGTTGAGAAGACTTGCTATTATCGTAACTTTTAGTCAAAAATTTATAATTTATTCAAAATGTGAACTGCCGCGGACTTAACGCATGCTGCAAAAATGACGCTGCCGCTGCTGCTGCACAATGACGTTCGCGTTAACGCACGGGAGTGCTAACAAACCTCAGAGAAAACTAAAGCTGAAACATTTTGGCAAAGACTATTTTTTATGTTTTCAATCTAATAAATCTGTCAAATTTTATAGCAGTGTTTTTAACAATTATTTGTTTTTTCGTATCGCAAAGCTCTAAGTAAAATTGTGTAAGCTTTGGCTTCTTCTGGGCGTTTTTGCACAAAACGTTTAAGTAGTCTGAAATTATTTATTAAATTATAGCACTGCATAGTAATATTAAAATAGCTTACAAAGTAGGTCTACAGGTATAATCAGGTATAATAATAATGTGTGTGCCTACACACTGCGTGTACGTGCATGCGTAAAGGTGAACGACTGCTTCTATTAAATGGTATTGAGAAAACTTCGGCATATTTGATGCCAATTTGGAGTACGTTTGACTGGCAACCGTTTATACATGTCACGTCATTTTTTGCTGCGTGTGTAGTGTCTGTTTGGCCGTCGTACGGTCCACTCGCGGGAGGTACTCGAGTTACCATCACCGGTCAACGGCTGAACTCTACTGTCAGAGCTGTGCTAATCGGCTACGACTATTTACATCCGCATGCTAGCAGGTCGCCTGCTTTTAATGATAATGACATAGAATCGTTCTGAAGAAACATTTTTAGCTGATCGCACTAACAGTCAAGCTTATTAGTCCAGGAGCGTTAAGGTTTACTAAGAAAAAATTAGTATCAAGCTGAAATGCAGCTTTCTTTACCTCTACTGGTAGTAGAGTCATTGTATTAACACATCAATATTATATTCACATTCTACTCTTTATTACGTTTGATTTGATATGCAGTATGCATATGTTTTAACGTATTTAAAAATTGACCAATTTTTTCAATTTTGTTTCAAATTTCAAATTCAAATTTTGAAGAGAGTACAGCTGTGATTCTTGGGGAGTTTTGATGTGTTATTCCTAGTGCTCAAGGCTAACTATTTTGAAAAAATCAGCTTGATACTAATTTTTTCCTCAGTTGACCCCAATACGACATAATACTCCTGGACTATATGGTTAATGTGTCGTCCGCCTGTCGTCCGTCCGTTTGTAACGTTGTGTACTGTAGCTTTTGGTACGCCGTAAAGGGTCGGTGATGGTAGGCCTACCGTTGGATGTTGCGTTGACTAGTTCTAAAAAGTTTTAGAAAAACAAAGTACCAGCTGCGGTTTTCCTCTTGCATTCACACTAGAGGCAACTGCACGCTAATAGGCTTACTCCGACGAAACCATAACAGCAGACAACAAACAGTTATTAGATTTTAAGTCTTTAAACGTTATAACGTTAACAAACTGCTGTGATAGTGACATCCTAGTCAGGGGCCTAATTGACAAAATGTCGTAAAACAGTCGTAAAATTGTCGTAAAATCCTCGCAACTTTGTTGTAACTTTGTCGTACGACTTTTTGTAAATCGCGTTTTATCGTACATTTGTCGTAAACCTTCTGCATGTCGTAACATTGTCGTATATTTGTCGTACGACATTTTCTAAATTAGGGTCTAGAAGTTACAATAAATGTTTAAACTGCCGTTTCTTTACTCACACACGGGTCCGAAGACGTCTTCTCCACTCCTGATAAATGTTTATAGTTGGGTGCTGTGTGCGCTGACATGCCGTTCTGCTGGAAGATGAATCCCATGGGCAGCCTGCGATTGCTTTAAAGGAACGATAATTTAGTGATAATTTATAAACAGTATAAATTACTGTTTATCAAAACGTCACTGTGACGTCATCAGCAATAGAGTGTAACCAGTTTTTGAAAATTAAATAGTATTTTTAGTTTGAACATTTTAATGCTAAAAAAATCGGTAGGCGGTCATGTCAAAAAGTCTATAATTTAGTCGTTTTTCAACAGAATCAAATTTTACTTGGGAATTAGATGTAGAAGGTTTCTTAAAATCTCAAACGGTTGCTGAGAAAACGGCAAAAAAACTTTAGGGGTCCACTTTTTTGTCGCACCCTGTATATAGGCTACACTAAAATGTGACGTAAAATTCGCATTTCGCGGTTTGCACTTTATATACGTGCCCCGTACATACACTTCAATCCAGGATGTTCATTTGTATCCCTTCGCACACACTGCGAATTGAGCGCGTAGTTGTCAGCATCAGCATTGCAGAAAACAATAGCCTAGGCCAGCTTCTAGGCTTTAACGCTTTTCTTGGGCAGTATGGGATTAAGCAATACGTTTGCGTTGAGTGACATGATTGTCAGGTGACATCGGTGACATCGCGGCAACGCGCGATGTACGCTGGGTCAGTATGCAAGATGTTTTTTGTGTAGGCGACGAGTTTTTTTTGTCTGGTTGCAAAATGCTTCCCTTCCATGCCGTCTCCTTTTGTTTTTTTTCTTTTTTTTCTTTCTTGCCGTATCTTTTCATTTTCTTCTTTGCTTTCTTTTTAATCATTTTCTTCTTTTTTTTATCTTTGTATTACTCATCTCACTTTCCCTACTTTTGCAGCAATGCGGCCCTCTTCGTAGAGAATCTGGGATCCCCGGCCGCTAGTGTATTGTGGGTAAATTTGGAGCCCATAAAATGCGTTTACTGGCAGTTAATCCCGTTCGTTCTTTGCTGAACAAGTGCATTTGTAAAACGGCAGAATGAATAGTGTTTGTTTAAGAAACAAATTCGCTTGGGCGCGATGAACATAGTAGAATTTTTCTTTGAGTACACCCGCGAAGTTGGTGCGTTATGCCCATCTGTGTTTTGTAGCACGGAAAACACTTTGTACGTGACGACGCGGGAATTTTATATGTCTTACACAACGGGCATTGTGAAGATTGAACTGTGGACCATTGACGGGAAGTACATTAACACCAGTCATACGATTGAATATCGCGAAAACCCCGTCGTTACTGACATAAGACCACGCAATCATCTCATTGTGTTAGTGTCATTTCATTTACCGAATTTGCTTTTTATCTGTCCCATTGCTATAGCATAAGAAAGGGACAGATTATAAAATCACTTGTGTTTGTCTGTCATTCCGTCAGTCTGTCTGCAAATACTCCTACGGCCGCAATTTTGATTAAATTTTGCACAGTGATTCAAGGCCCGAAGAGTAAAATAGAGTATTTTGGAATAAAAATCTGATAACTCCTTCCGTTATTTTACCCCATTTTTAAAAAAAAATTGCATTACGGCCTATAGAGACTTCAAAGCAGTATAACTCGGTCTCCCGTAAAAGATAATATTGCGCACTGTGTTTACCTACCCACCTATTTTCAGGGTCGGGCAATCTAACGGTGTTATTTAAATTTACCCCCTATCAACCCCTGTTGCCATAGCAACCATTTAAAAGTTGCAAAATTTTGCATAACCGCCAATGGAGATTTCACAGCGGTATAACTCGGTCCCCGTGAAAGAAAATTGCGCGTTGTTTGCACCTATATTCCCTATTTTTGGGCCCGGGCTATCCGATGGTGTCATTTAAATTTCTTCCATGCCGGCCGTTGTTGCCATTGCAACGAATTTTGGGACAAAATTGACTATAACTCGGCTCCAGCAAAAGATAATTGCACGCTGTTTTCACTTACCCCTTAATTTCGGGTCCGGGCTATGCAATGGTGTCATGTAAATTTATCCTCTGAAGACCCCTGTTGTCATGGCAACCAACCGTTTTTATTTAAAGACAGAATTGGCTGCAGACTCACAAGAGCGTCAAACGCTGAAACGCAGCTGCTAGGCTGTATAGCGTGGCAATGGGACAGATACCTCGTTCCACAGAACGTATTTCTAGTTTACTACAGTTAACATGAGAGGCTGGGCTCGAAGTTCGTTATGCTGCATTTCCAAATATAAGTTATCCGAGTCAATTGCCAACGAAACCGAACAGACCACAGATCACAAAATTCAACACAAAAACAACGGTTTGGGAAGTGTCTTGAGTGGCTAAACTGTAGAGTCGCGAAAAGAATCGTATAGACTTGTGCTGTTCGGAGAAATGATTTGACGGAAAATGCCTATACTTTTTACTTGATATCTCACACAAAACAATTTTTTTGTTTCAAAATGTCTGCATACACGCATTAGCTTCTTGACACTAGGCAGACTGAGACAGAACACAAACTTTAAAGCTAGCATCCAAATTAAGTAGGTCTAAGTAAGAAATAGGCCCACTGTAGCAATATATATATATACTACTAATCGTTGTAGTTATTCTAACATTATTCGTTGTTTTCATTTTTTTGTCATTTGCATTCTTCGGCTTGCAAGGGGATGCAGAATACCTTTAGTTTCTTTGTTTCATCCTAAGACAAAAAGCGGAAACTGCACAAGCTGATCAATTATTTTTGCATTCACGGCAACCTGAGTCGTTGCCTAGTTGGCCCTGCAATTATCCTCTCGGTCTAGTGCAATCAGACTTACTTTTTACCTCAAAGGATTTAGTTGTCACCCACCAGTAGTAGTAACTAGCTGTCATTGTTTAGCGGCGGTACGTTGGTAACTGTGTACGGAAGTTACTTAAACTCAGTTGCTCAGCCGCGCATCACTCTGACCGTTGTTGTAACCGTCAACGAAACGACATCACAGGTACGGTAGCCTAAGGACAACCTGTGAGGTGTCCTGCGTAATGTTAAGTTTGGTTTACAATTAAGAACCATTTTAGCTTTAGTCGAAAACTAGTGTTACAAGTATAATAGCACAGTTATTTTAACCAAAAATGGTAATAACATTTAATTTAAGCGAAAAATACAATGCAATCCAATATAGTGCATAAAAGTGCTAGTGTCACGTCAAATTTTCTCGAACGCTACGTTGACTCTAATACCGTAAGTGACGTTATTTTAAAGCTTATGTTTTACTGTATAAAGGTTATACTAGTAACAGGAAAATTAATAAATACCGGGTGGCGCTAAAAACGTCCCAGAATTTGAGTAACTATAACGGCGCGTATACTGTATGGCGAAAAATTTCTTTTCGCACTTTTGTAGACCAATATGTACTCTTACTTACTTATAAATTTTAGCGATCTCACTTATGACACCACTGAATGCTGCATGCTTAATGACGTAAGGCGAATTAAAATTCAATTATGTAAAGACAGCGCTCCATCACACCGCAACAAAACAACTCAAAATTTTCTTTGACAAAAAATGGCCGATTTCGTCAGCTCACAAGAATGGACATCGTCTTAAACAGATTTGAATCCGTTAAACTATTTAGTTTAGGATATTTTGCAAGACATTGTTTATGAAGAAAAACGTGAACCGTTTGCGAACCTCGAAGATCTTTAGAATGTTATCACAGATAAAAGGATTGATGTCGACATCAGACAGCCAGAATCAAAAAGGATATATATAGCAGTCAGAAAAGTGTCTAGCAGCAATGACAAATAAAAATAGAGGACCTATTCATCACATTTTCTGCTGATCAGGTGACTGATAAAGAGTGATAATTCGGCCTACTGTGACAACGCAAATGATGAACCGCTTGCAAAAATTGTGTTATGACGTGTGACGCTATTTTGTTTGCATCACGGCTAATACAGAAGTGTTTTAGGCAAAAATTCCTGTACATATTTGAACATGTTAAATGTGTCATTACATATATGATTTTGTGCCGATTCAATTCGACCACTCGGCTGATGTAAATGTTCGAGAGGTTTTTTGCGCCACCCTGTATTGACAAATTAACATTTGATGAAGCCAATTAGCGCTTTATAACAGTTACGTCAAACGATGCGACTTGGCCTTCAAGTAAAATTATGAGCGGTTATAACAGCGCAACAAAGTTTGTTATATTGCGTACATAATAACACAAGTATAGGCCGACCGTTGGCAATAAATGCATGTATGTGTAACGTGCACATGTCTGTTGTGTTGTACTATAAAGCGGTCATACAGAAGCGGCTTACAATCGTACACGAACACGACTTCAGAGGTATTTATACATTATGCAGTAGTATTATTAGGCGAAATTTCTTCAGCGAAAGCGATTTCGCTAATCCATTCAGCCGTAGCGCTTGGTCTGTCGTCCGTTGTCTGTTGTCTGTCTGCCTATCTGTTGTATGTCACATTCGAGCATCCTGCTTGAACCATGCCACTTGGCAGATAGGCTTAAACTTGCGGGGTTCAGTGACACATTGTGCTAAACGGGAGTCCATAACCCCTGAAGAAAACGGGGGATTTGGGGTTTGGGAGACAAACATTTCGTACCGGACACTTTCCCCGGACGTTCCCCCTGCTTTTTTGCATACCCGGACATTCCCCCCCTTGTGTATGACGAGCGCGTTCGTGGCCTTCTTCCCCGAGTCTGACGTTCTCCACGTCATGCAGCTAGGTGCTGCACGGCTGCGTTACCGACGTGGAGGAGGCCGACAAGCTACAGAAGCTGCTAGCGACCTGCTGCAGCGGCTGACGACGACGACGGCACCACTGTTCCGCGCATTACGCTGCGATCGCTGCCGCCGCTGTTCCCGGTGTCCACCTGGAACGTGCAGGTCGCCACGCTGAACGGTGACAACCGGACGAGGCGTCATGTGCTCAACTCATCGTTTGTTTTTGCAGGCTGTAATGTCTGATAATTACAAGCCACACGTAGTGTTCGGCTTGTAGTGTTTTTGGTTCCTCCTTCCGTCATTCCGTCTGTGTAAAAAGTTACTGGTCCCCCCGTGTGGCTTGTGGGATCCGGGTTTACCCCGTTTCTAGTTTTTTAAACGTTCAGCAAAAGCTTGAGTTCTTTTTTAAACTAGAATTTGAGAAAAACATTGCGATTTAGCACACACACAGAGTAGCAGTTGTTGTTTTGTTGAAGATATCAAGTGCCTGAAGGCGTCTATAAAGTGATAGAAATGAACTAAACGACGAAATTTATGTTTTGAATTAACTCGCTTAGTACTATTTCGCGACATAAACTAAAATCATACTAGAAATACGTTCTATGGAACGAGGTATTTGTCCCATTGCCACGTAGCCTAGCAGTTGCGTATAAGGGGGGGGTGCAAACAGGGCGCAATTATCTTTCACGGGGGCCGAGTTATAGTCAATTTTGTCCCCAAATTCGTTAACATGGCAACAGGGGTCGGCAGAGAAAAAATTTAAATGATACCATTGGATAGCCTGGGCACGAAAATAGGGGGTTAGGTCAAACGGCACGCAATTATCTTTTACTAAGACCGAGTTATACCGCTTTGAAATCTCCATTAGCTGTAATGCAAAATTTTGCATCTTTTAAATGGTTGCTATGGCAACAGTGGTCTATAGTGGGTTAATTTAAATAACATCGCTAGATTGCCCGACCCCGAAAATAGGTGGGTAGGTAAACACAGCGCGCAATTATCTTTTGCGGGGACCGAGATATACCGCTTTGAAATCCCCATAGGCCGTAATGCAAGGCTTTCAAAAATTGGGGTAAAATAGGGGAAGGAGTTATCCGATTTTTATCGCAAACAAACTCCGTCTTAATTTCCGTGCCTCGAATCACTGTGCAAAATTTCATCAAGATCGAATCAAAATTGCGGCCCTAGGAGTGTTTACAGACGGACAGACAGAATGACAGTGTGACAGAACTTCACAGAAGTGATTTTATAATCTGTTCCAAGCTATGCTATAGCAATGGGAAAGATAATAAATCAAATAAACTAAACGAACAGTTTGTTCGCTTTGTACAGTTCGTGTAACGCAGCTGAACCGGTCTATCATTTCAGCTCAGTTTATTTTTGTCACTATGTATACGCGCTTTAAGTGTTAGGCCTACCTACCTGTTGATGATGATCGTGTTGTTGTAGCCATGTCGATTGCCAGAAGCAATCACAAACGGTAGCGAGCTGATCTGTCGAATGCCGCCTGCGAATCTACCGGATCAAGTCATTAATGACCTTGAACAGACTGAGTCCGGAACAATCAACGGCACAGAGTCACACGGGCAAGCAGTCTCCACCTACAGGACTTCTGATGGACGCGTTTCTGTTGACGTTGACATTGGACTCGAACTAGACGGCGTAACAAGCTACAAGTCCATCAGCGTGGCCATCCCCAACTTTCAGTTGGGGCTTTCATTGAGTCCGACTCTTTTCTGTGCCGTCGATGATCTCAGTACGTTTGACCCACGCGAGGATACAATCATCAGCATCAGAGTGTGTCAACGTCGTTCGTTCCGTACTGTAACAAAAAGCTCAGCTGTAGCTAAGATAGCCTCTCTCTCTGCCAGCATGCATTTTTGGGAAGGGACCTCTATTTTGTGAGAACAGATGTCCGTAAGGGGTCAGCAATAATACCGTTAGATAGAGCTTTTTAAGTTTCTATGCTTTCAACAGTGAACATGCTGCTATCTGCAGCGGGTTAACCTCAGTTCGCTATTTAAGTAGGCCTACCTGGTCAAGTTTGCACCCATACATGACACCAAAATCAACAACCATGAACGATTCTAAACGGCCGTACTAGAGCACAAATGGTGCGTATATGGAAAAAATGACAGATGATAGACTCGAAGTGTAGTCCAGAAACTTTGCTATCAAGCGGTATAAGGTTCATGTAAATATTTGGGGGTTTCTAACCTTCTGTAGCGAGGGGATAGTCCGAACCGTCGATTTTTAGTAATTTTGGTTGCCATATCTTAAGAGCCTTTAGAGCTAAGGCCTAGGCCTGCGTGTAGCGTCGTGTAGTGACTTATCGGCTTTCTACTGATCTTAATGACATTTAAGTGCCATTTTAGGCTAAAATATGTTTCTATCACAGGTTTGACTAGATTTTTCTGTTTCGCTTTCAGAGACAACAGTACTGTGCAAAAACGACTGGAGATATTCATTCCAATAGTCACAGCAATAAAAATGTTCGTTAGGAAGTCCGGTTTGTGGTAATAATGATATAAGGTTACTTTATGCACGTATTCGATAACGTTCTTACGTGAGCATGCATCAGTATACAGTCGGGTGCTCGAAAGCAACTAATTTTAAATGCCATTAGGCCTAGTTGTCTTGTCTTTCCGAACCTACAAAAGTCAGGACGAAGTTGTCGTAAAAGTTTACGACAGAATTATTCAGCGTGGACTTTACGGTACTCATATGTCGCTGTCGCGCGTGTCATGAGCATTAACTCGTTTTTTTTTGTTTTGCGATACGATACGATACGATAGGCCTAACATATTAAATTTGCCTTTGAAAAACTGATGGACTGCCAGTTTAATTTAGCACATAAACTGAAAAGAACTGAAATGTTTGTAAAAAAATTAAATAAGAGAAATTGAAATAGAAGTGCGGTCATAATGTAAAACGTAAACAATCAAGAAACTGTAGTATTTTGTCTGCGTGACGTATATCTTTTTTTCTGTCTGTCTGTTTTTATCTTATTGACAAATAAACATGTTCATTCGATGCGCTGTCGTTGTGTATAGGGAAAAAACTTGCTGCGTGCAAGTGATCGCCAGGACTTTACGATAACTTTGGGCGATTCCGAGTGCGTCACGCTGGAACCACTGGCTGACAATCAAGTGGACTGCGAACCGCCTAAACACAAACCGAAAAAGAAGGCCGGTGACACGTTCTGTCACGATGATACGCTGGCTCTGCAAGTAAGTCATTGTCCGAAAAAGTTTCTCTCGGCGAATTCTATCTATTAAGTCTTGTCGATTGCGGTGCTTGGGGCTTGATTTATGATGCTGTCGCGCGTCACGTGAGGTTTTCTCAAATTACTTGTTGACTGTTGCTTCAAACGTTTGGTGTATTGTCTGAAATAACTGCTGCAGCTGTGTGACTGCTGCTATTAATACAGGTAACGATAGGCTACGATGAGAATCACTGTTCCTGCGTACGATACGTGATACCGGACAATGCTGCACTTATCATTGGTGTCACTGTGGCTGGTGTTATACTCCTGCTAGTCGTCATAATCATCATTGTCGTCGTCGTCCATAGAAGACGCAGGAACAAACCCACAGGCCAAGCAGCGTCTGCAACAAAGCCGCAGGCAGTATTGTTACTATTAAATATATGTTAAAAAACTTACCAGTTTACAAATGTGTGTAAGGACAATGTGATGATATCAGTCCTCTAAAACAGCAAAAATCATTTGGGTAACCTTAGATGGGGGTATGCATATGGCGTCCTTACAAGCTGACTTTAGTTGGTAATCACTAACATAGTCTAAAGCCTTCATCATTTCATGTTATATGTCATATTAGGCCTACTTGCCCAATGTTTACTGATTAGCGTAGCAGCCGAAAATATTTCTGTTAGTCTATGGCTTAGCTAATGGTAGGCCAAAAAGGAAGCGAAAATATCACCCTGTGCCGACACAATATTCAGCTAACCGCGCACTCATAGGCCTATGCATGCAAACTGTCCAACTGCACAGCACAACCCTAACCCTGACATTAGACACTTTAAAGCTGAAAGATGCTGTAGCAGCTACTGTGCCATGGAAAACATTTACATCAGTTTTGGATTTTTATGCCTTACTGCCTGAGTTATGATCGCGTGTAGAATGCACAGATGGATGGCCGGATAACAAAGTGATGGGACATTGTTGATGTCTAATAAGAACGTGAACTTATCCGTGTGCTTGCCATTTATAGGCCCTAACTGCATGCATGAATGATCCGGCTGTCGTCTTGGCCCTACATTCGCTGTTAGTGCACTCAATTTTAGCCTGAGTAGCCTATTATGGCAATGACCATCCG
>Ga0209367_1006310_pt1 | contig 16431 bp, 16 predicted proteins | sample WorMetLIZISLAND2_FD_187412 | JGI IMG/M metagenome (GOLD analysis project Ga0209367, IMG submission 187412) | Marine gutless worms symbiont microbial communities from Max Planck institute for Marine Microbiology, Germany - Olavius geniculatus... ... | reverse complement strand
TATATTTGACCGAAAGGAATATGCCCAGATAAACCGAATTTCAAGTTGATAACAGTGAAATCACCTTCTATTTTGCACTATTTCAATAGGTTATGCGACTTTACGAAAAATAAACCGGACAGCAGTGATTATTCATTATTCATTATTAATTTGTCATTTGATTCCGTCTACGAATTTCCTCAGATCCCGCTCGAGATCCCCGGGCAGCACAGGTTCCCCGTAGTCTGCCAGGATTTCCTTCCATTTTGCATTGGCTTTTTTTTCGATCCGTTGGGCGCCGTTTTTCTGCCAGGTAGCGTAATTGCTGCGTTCGGCAATCATGGGCTGATAAAATTCACGGCGAAAATTGCTAAAGGTGTGCTCGTTGGTCAGGTATTCACCACCGGGCCCGACGTCACCGATCAGTTCCAGGGCCAGCCGCTCGGCGGTTACATTCTCACCGGATTTAATGCGCTTGCACGTGCCGCAGATCTCATCATCCAGAATGAATTTTTCGTAGGATGCCACCATGTAGGTTTCAAGTATACCGGCTGAATGCAGCACGAAGTTGATGCCCGACAGCGTTGACATCAGCTGGCCCATCATGGATTCGGAGCCGGCCTGGCTATCGCAGGTCTTTGAATCCGTTACCGCGCCGCCGCTGCGGGACGGAATGTTGTAAAATCTTGCCAGCTGGGCGGTGGCCGCGGTATTGATGGCCATTTCCGGTGCCCCGATGCTCAGCGTGCCGTAGCGCATGGCAGCGCTGGTGGACTGGCCGCCGATCACCACCGGCGTTCCTTCACGCACCAGTTGAACCAGGGTGATGCCGGCCAGGGTTTCGGCAAGTTGTATAACCAAAGCGCCTTCCATGGTGACCGGCCCCGTCGCCCCGGCAATCGACAGGGCCGAAATCAGCTGCGGCAATCCGGCCCCGGCATAGGCCATCATGGCGCTGAGCATTCGATCGTCATAGGAAAGCGGCGACCGCGAGCCCAGCATGCCGATAAACGGCGGCTTTTGGGCCATTTCGGCCCGGCTGCCGAATACAATCGAAGCGGCCTCGATGGATTCATGGACAGCCTCTGCCCCGAGGACGCCCCCCATAAACGGTTTATCCGAATACCGGATGGCGGCATACAGCATTTCGACCCCGCGGCGCCTGACCGGTATATCATTGGGCTCGACCATCAGTCCGCCCGCCATATCCTGGTATAAGCTGGCGTGGGTCAATTTGACGAAATTGACATAGTCATTCAAGGTTGAGTCCCGGCGGCCCTCGTCCAGATTGTGCACCACCGGGGCGCCGTAGCAGGGGACATAGGCGATGTTGTTGCCGCCGATGGTGACGTTCTTTGCGGGATCGCGCGCGTAGAGGGTGAACTGGGACGGTGCTTTGGCAATATGTTCCTCGACCAGTTTCGGCGGGAAAAATACCCTTCTGCCATCTGCCTTGCAGCCGGCTTTGGTCAGCAGGTCAACGGCCGGTTCGTAGTAAAAATCGATTCCAACCGTTTCCAAAACCTGCAGGGTACCGGCGTGGATCTGCTGCAGATCTTTGGGGGAAAAATATTCGAAGTATTTCATAAAGAACTCCAGCTTTTCAATCCGCAATCCGCAATCCGCAATCCGCAATCATCAATGCTCCACCACTCCAATACTCCAAGTCTTTCATTATTCGAATTTGCCAGCGCGGAAGGCCTGCAGGAAATTCATGCAGAAGCTGTCCTTGCCGGCCAGGGTTTCGGCGGCAGTGATGTTGGCCATCATCTTGCTATCCAACGGGTTGACAATGGCCCCGTCCAGGCCTTTGGTGATGGCCATCACCATGAACGTCTGGTTGAGGAACGGCCGCACCGGCAAACCGTAGGAGATGTTCGACAGGCCGCAGGCCGTGTGGATGCCCTCAAATCTCTGCATAATTTGCTCCACGGCGTTGATAAATTCGGTGCCGAAAGTGTCATCCACCGACAACGGCTGGACCAACGGATCCACGAAGATGTTTTCCAGCTTAACGTTATTTTGGAGCAGCCCGTTGACCAGCTTGTCGGCGATCTTCAGGCGATCATCCACCGTCTTGGGCATGCCTTCGTCGCTCATGCACAGGGCAATCACTTTCATGTCCGTACCGGCGATAATCGGCATGAGGTTCTCATAGCGTTCTTTTTCCAGGGAGATGGAGTTGATCATGGGAATCCCCTGATGCACGGCCAAGGCCGCCTCGATGGCCAGGGGGTTGGGGCTGTCGATGGCGCACGGCCCATCCACGACCGCCTGAACGGTTTGCACCAGCCATGCCAGATATTCCATCTCCTTTTTGACAAATATTCCGGCATTGACATCGATATAATTGGCGCCGGCCGCGTGCTGGTCCTGGGCAACCTTTTGAATGGCGGCTGCATCCTGGGCTTCTATGGCGGCGCCGATAGCCTTGCGGCTGGCGTTGATCAACTCTCCAATGATTATCATATTTTTGCTCCTATTATTAATCCTGTATGATTCTAAATCTATTTTTGCTAGACCTCAAAGTACTTTTCGCGGTGGAGGCGATTAAATCCCAAATCCCAATCTCTAAATTTCAAATAAATTCCAAATTACAATTAAACAAACCCAACGCGTTCGGCAAATCGAGCCAAATTCGACAACCGTATAGCTGCTCACAGGTTTAGGTTTCGATCATTGGATATTGGAAATTGTTTGTTATTTGTAATTTGGTGCTTGAGATTTACTCAAACCAAAGGCGCTTATATCACTGTTGCAGTTGTGATACCTAATATCGCCGGAATTTGAGAAAGAATTATGATCCGACAAACTTCCGAACCAGTTCCACTGCTCCCGGCGCGTCATCGCTGCGACCGTCGGCGCCGATCTCATTGGCGAAAGCCTCGGTTACCGGAGCACCCCCGATAATCGTTTTGGCTGACAATCCGGCTTCTTTGATCGCCTGGATGGTGGTTTCCATGGCGGGCATGGTCGTTGTGAGCAGGGCGGACAGGGCCACCGCATCCGCGCCGTTGTCTTTGGCTGCTTCGACAAACTTTTCGGCCTCGACATCCACTCCCAGGTCATATACCGTCAGGCCGGCGCCCTCCATCATCATGGCCACCAGGTTTTTGCCGATGTCATGCAGGTCGCCTTTAACGGTTCCAATTACGACGGTTCCCTTGGAATGGCTGGTTTCTTCCGTCAGGTGGGGTTTCAAGATTTCAAGCCCGCCTTTCATGGCTTTAGCGGCCATGAGCATCTCCGGGACAAAGAGAAAGCCTTCGCTGAATTTATCACCGACCTCATCCATTGCGCTGATCAGACCATCGTTGAGGATCGTCGGTATATCCGTTCCCGCCTCCAACTCCGCCTGGGTTAATTCTTTGACCTTGTCTACCTGAAATGCCAGCACGCCTTCATAAATGTCCTTGATTGCCATTGTTCATTTCTCCTTAGTTTAGATGTAAACAGTCGATTACTTAGAATCCGTTTAAAATCCGGCACAGATAGGTGTTGCTTGCGCGTGTGCATATCGTATGCCAATGCAGTGTCGAGATGATTCCAGGTGAAAGCCCTAATTGTGATTTTTTTGATCGGCGTTATAAATGCTTGATATAACGTTTGAATTTTTTATAGCCAGACTGATCGAAATAAGCGTTCTGCCGGTAGTCGATTGCTGTGGCTAAAGCGACTAGTAAAAAAAATTTGACGCAAGGTTAAATATTGGAAAAAATATTTTGCAAAGCGAAAATTTTTTTGACAAAATTGAAATACTATTTTAGCATAGCCTCCGGCCGTGTCAGCAGGCTATCCGTGTTGCGGCGGGGTTTATCCCCGCCTGGAGCTTGGCATATATCGGTGCATGTTTTATTTTTCAATTTGATCAGCGGTTAGAATGAAGCTGATACCTGCAGCCTGTGAATTCCGTAAACGTGCAGCCACACCGACCCTATATTGGTCATGTGATGGGGATTAAAACAATGGACTTTCAAGTGAACCAAACCTTGAATCTGGCCGATATCGACTACCTGTCCGTACTTTCCGCATTTGACGAGGGTGTTATCATTGCGGATCAAGCCGGACGCATCGTATTTTACAACCAGACCCAGTCCCAGATCGACGATCTCGAGCCGGAATTTGTCATCGGCAAATCAGTGCCCGAGGTGTACAACCTGGATGAGAACAGCAGTCTGATTTTACGCTGCCTAAGCACCGGTCGGTCGATTCTGGGTGAGCTGTTTTTTTACCGCACCTGCCGTGGGAAACTCGTCAACACCGTCAACAGCATCTTTCCGTTGATGCAGCAAAATCGGGTATCAGGGGCCATTTGCTTCATCAAAGACTACAACCTGCTGGACAAGGAGATATCCGCTTCACCGGCATTCAGCCCCTACGAGGGACATGGATACGGCAATGGCACCCGGTTTACGTTCGCAGATATCATCGGCGATGATGAGAAGTTCCTGCAATCCGTCAAAGAAGCCCAACTGACATCCGGTTCGCCTTCACCGGTGATGCTTTACGGTGAAACCGGCACCGGTAAGGAGATGTTTGCCCAGTCGATCCACAATCACGGCCCCCGGGATGCGAGCCGCTTTATGGGTATCAACTGTGCGGCAATTCCTGAAAATCTGCTGGAAGGACTGCTTTTCGGCACGTCCAAAGGGGCCTTTACCGGAGCGGTCAACAAACCCGGCCTGTTCGAACAGGCTCATGGCGGTACCCTGTTTCTGGATGAGGTCGACTCCATGCCGCTCAATCTGCAAGCCAAACTGCTGCGCTTTTTGCAGGATCGCAAAATCAGGCGTGTCGGAGGAGCCACCGACATCAACATCGATGTTAAGATCATCAGTTCGGTCAGCAACAACCCCCAGCAGGCCCTGCAGGACGGTCAGATCCGCATGGATTTATTTTACCGTTTGGCAGTGGTGTTCATTCCCATCCCGCCGCTGCGGGAATTGACTAACGGCGTTGAAACCCTCGCCCGCCATTTTATATACAAATATAATCTCGTGCTGGGCAAGACCGTTATGGGCGTGTCGGAACAGGTTCTCGATGTGTTCCGCCGTTATTATTGGCCGGGCAATGTTCGCGAGCTGGAGCATTTGATCGAGGGCACCATGAATGTGATTGAAGCCGAAGACGTCATTCGGATGCGTCATCTGCCCCGGCACTTTTTGCCGCCTGAGTTTGCCGTATTGACCGAACAGGCCTCCGGCAGAGCAGCCGGCGACCGGGCAGATGCCGCCGGAAAATCTGTCCTCAACGGCTCTCCGACCGATATATCTGCGGCAGATAGACCTCATGCAAAGACGACCCCGGAGAGTCTATTGGGGCGGCAAAAAGCCCGTGAAAAGGAGTTGATTAATTTGGCCCTGCTGGAATCGGCGGGCAACGTTTCACGGGCGGCCCGCAAACTGGAAATATCGCGCCAGCTGCTGCACTACAAAATGAAAAAATATGGGTTAGAGCGCGGTTCCTATTGATTTTTCTTGACAATAGGCCAGCAAAAAAATATTTAGTTTTTATCAATTTCATCAATAAACTTATGTGTGGCCTTTGGATATGACTGCCACCTCCGTCTCTATCGAATACTTGTAGTCGACTATTGTGTTTCCCTTCAGCATCTGATTCGAATTCGCCCGAAAATTGACAGGAATGTTCCATTTAGCTTTTACCTGAGAAGCCTTGAAAAGGATCTATGGAAACTCCTCTCAAACTTCCTCTTTCAGCTCCTGGGAGAACATAAGCCTTTCTCCTAGGAGCTTTAGCCCAACAATGAAAAACAGGTCATCCGAACCCGTCGTCGATCCCGCCGTCGGGGGCAAAGCGATTTGGCTGTGCCATAATCCTACTTCGAGGAATGATGGAATATCTTATATTCGCCTTTGGAGGAATTGGTTTAATGATTTACCCTACGCCTGAAGTACAGTGAATCTCTTCCGGTCGGAAGAGCATGTTCGCAATTGGAGCGGATTCAAGGCCAATACGGATGAGGGGATCAATAAACTGCCCGATGTGGTGGGGCTTTTCTCCATCAACTTTTTTACCAAGCGGCTGGAACCTGACTACGTCTCCCGTATGCCGGAATATCTAATGGAGCTGGTCGGAATTTTAAAAGGGATGGGAGAATTTTGCGCGCCGCCCGAGCAGGGGTAGCCGGAAAGTCGTTATTTAGCAGACACATATTAGAGACATTCAGGTGTCAGATCTTGCTGAGTCCGAAATGGCGTTCGGCATTCGGCATTCGGCATTAGACAGTTACCAACTCTGTATTGCGCAAATTGTGCAAAGCATTTGATTGCATCTTTGTAAGGCACTAACATACAAGCAACTAAAAAGATTTGAATTGAATTCAACGATGTCACGACGGTAATTTTGTTTGAGACATTTGAACTTTGGAAATTCGGATTTGTTTCGTATTTCGATTTTCGAGTTTCGTATTTCCGGTTTATCCGGGTTATGTATTCGGTATTGGACGTCCAAGACATACAAGAATATTTTTGATCATTGGATCATCTTGTATAAGCTATTCTTAATTTCTTTACGGATCTATCTATCAAATAAAACACGTTCAATGATGATCGGCAATTTGCGTTTAATGTAGGTTGGGTTGAGATCCGATCGCCGGATGTTGGGTTTCGTTCCACTACCCAACCTACCAACAGTGCCTGTCATGTTTAATTCAACCGCTGGATCGAAACCCAACACAGGTGATTCGGCCCGGTATCATTCTTCCTTATTTTGGCAGATGGGCTCGATTCGTTTCGACCAGATTTTTTCACGAGCCAACACCCTGCAAATCATGGTCAAAGCCAAGGACGAATTGGGCGGCAGATTGACGGACAAGGGCGGCATCAGAAAAGTATTGGATAAAAATGAGAAACAGAAGTTGGCTCGAGGATATGGGCGGGCCAAGGAAATATTGAAAAATACCCGGGTGCGGCTGGGCCTGCTTGAGGGCAAATTAATCTAACTGGGAGGGGGGAATAATGCTTTATCGAAAAATTAAAAAAAATAATGATAAGCTTTCCATACTTGGATACGGTTGTATGCGGTTGCCTCAAAAAAAGGGAAGTCCCGGTGATGGGAAAATTGATGAGAAACGTGCAACCAGTCAGATTCGAATGGCCATTGACGAAGGTGTTAACTATATTGACACCGCCTTCCCTTATCATATGGGTGCTTGTGAACCATTTTTAAGTCGAGCACTTTCAAACGGGTATCGAGAGAAAGTAAAATTAGCAACCAAGCTGCCCCGCTGGATCGTCAAAGAAACGAGCGAGATGGATACTATTTTAAATTCTCAACTCAATCGGCTGAAGACCGACCACATTGAATATTATCTGATTCATTCACTTGACGGTAATAGTTGGCCAAAATTGGAGGCGATGGGAGTCGGTGAGTTCCTAGATCGGGCAAAAAAAGATGGGCGAATCGCTAATGCAGGATTCTCATTTCATGGTGATCGGAAGTCCTTCACCGCTATTGTCGATGCATACGATTGGGATTTTTGCCAAATTCAATACAATTTTTTAGATCAAGAAAACCAGGCAGGAACAAAGGGTTTAAAATATGCGGCATCTAAGGAAATGGGTGTTATTGTGATGGAGCCTTTGCGAGGTGGATTACTTGCGCGGCAACCACCTCAGGAAATACAACAATTGTGGGATGAGGCCGAAGAAAAGCGTACGCCGGCAGATTGGTCATTGAGATGGATATGGGATCATCCGGAGGTCACAGTTGTCCTTTCAGGCATGAACGACGAATCTCATATTCGGGAAAATCTCAAATCAGCAGAAAATGGTAACCCAAATACACTGTCAGAAAGCGAATTAAATTTGATTGGTCAAGTAGAGGAAAAATATCGTTCGTTGATGAAAGCCGGCTGTACCGGCTGCCATTATTGTATGCCATGTCCCAGTGGAGTGGATATCCCAACATGCTTGGAAGCGTTTAACCATTCCCATATGTATGGAGATGATAAATGGGCTAAATTATTCTATATTGGACGAGTTGCCTTGGGAGAAAATCCGGGAAGATCTTCCCAATGCGAGCAATGTGGTGAGTGTGAGGAAGTTTGTCCACAGAAATTGCCAATTCAGGAACTGCTCAAAGATGTCACCGCTGAAATGGAAGGGCGCTTTTTCGATGCCAAAATATGGATCTTTCACAAGTTCTTCAATTTTAAAAGATGGCAAACTCTCCGTAAAGAAAAAGCTTAGTTCATTGCCGAGCTAAAAGTTTAGGCTGTCAAGGAGCAGCTTTCCGTTTCCCGAATTGACTCTAACATTGCAATAATTTCTGTTATCCAGCCTAGTCGATATGCTCAAGACCCCAGCGTTTTCCGAGCAGATGCTGGATACTGGATACTTGATGCTCGATAACCTCCAATACACAATCGGTGAATTCCACTGTCATCCAGTATCCAGAAACCAGAATCCAGGATCAGTCAGTGTCGGCAACGGTTTCCATTGCAGCAGATAAGTTTGATTTCAAAATTTTATGCAACTATGGGTTGACTCTGATTGATAATCCTATTTTAGGTCACTTTGACAAGACGGTCATAGATGCAAACTATAATGATCAACCTAAATTTTAGGGAGGAGCCTAAATATGAGAACCTTGAAATTCATTTGTTTATTGGTCATTGGATTCGCGTTTATCATGGGATGTTCCGGAGACTATGGAATAGTAAAGAGGCAAACCGCTGCTGATAACAAGATGACATTTGCGGAGTTGTTGGAGAACTGGGAGGCTTATCACATATATTATGGTAAACCATCGTTCAGCTTACCTAAAAACATCATGTTTGATCCTAAAAACAATGAAACAAGGCTAGTTGGCGATGGTTGGCACAAAATTGAAGATCAGCAGACCTTATCTGAAACGATCAGTGTAATTCAGGCACACTGGGATCAACATGAAGTCATGATTATTGAGGGGCCAGATAAACGGCTATTCGGATATATGTATTGTTCTTGGGATCCTGGGGTGCAGAGGTCTTGGACGCCAAGCATTTATGATGTAAGGGTGGTTGACGAACACACGGTTCATGTATTTCAAGGCGTGTAATGCCGCTATCTAACATATAAGTTAAAACCGCGTTCCTGCAACTTTAGAAATTATGTCCACTGGATATTGCGGTGGTCATTACAAACGAAAGGGGGATATCGTTGGCAAAAAATAACAATATTACAGTTTCCGTCATTTTATTTTCAGTGATTTTCTTCGCCCTGAGTGGGTGTTCGACGTCACATTTTGGCAGGTTGGAGTCCGACAAAGAAGTAAAACGCTCTTTTGAAAGCTACCAGATTTTGCCGAACCATAAATACTACTACTGGGGGGAAAGCAGCACGCCTCGAGCCATAGTCGGGATCGAGGAAACCTACGAGCTGAATTTAACAATGTATCCTCAAATCGACACTGAATCGGGCGATTACCGCAGATTGATAGATATCGTTTCTCTTCAGGGCGCGGGCAATGCCTTCGAACCATGGGGATTCAGAATTTTGGACAAGACAGGCAATTACGTAGGAGTTTGGTATTCCGCAGCTCGACCGTCGTCAGTCGATATAAATGAAAATCGTCAAATTGTCAGATTTGGACCGTCAATTGTGGTGAGAGGAGTGGATCATAGATAATGCAGCATTGCAAACACTTTGCAACCGCGACAAACACACTCTGGAATCTGATTGAAGCCCACGGCCGCAAACTTGAATCCTGAAAGGAGCCGTGTCGTATCCTTGTATTGGCTATGTAAATATCCATGACTGAATAATCATTCCTGCTTCAGATCATCAAAAAGAGGTCGAATGATGCACACTATAAAATTCTTCAGCCTAATTCTCATATTCCTCCTTCTTGCTACTGGATGCGCGGGAAACTACGGGAAATTTAAAAGGAAAACAGGAAACGAGTCAAAAGCAACCAAACGAGAGTTGATCGACAATTGGTCGGACTACGACATCTGGCTTGGATATTACACGGCATACGATCCGCCTCGATTGATCACCACCATTTTTGATGCGAAAAATGATGGTAAAAAAATATTGGTTGAAGACAACAGGAGCATTGTTAAAGTTAAAGATCAGGAAATGTGGACGGAGGTTGTAAAGGAACATACGACAATTGATGGCGAGTTCGTCCTGTTGTGGGGCTCGTCGCAGGAAACCGAGTATACAGGCGTCCAAGAGATATGGGGTCCCGACAACCAGCTTTATGGATTTATCATCTACCAGGAGTATGCAGCTGGATTGGATAGGATAAAGTTGGTCGATAAAAATACTATCTTTTTATACACCCTGATAGGCGAGTGGCGTGGCGGCAGCAGTTTCCGGTGAATCAATATATGTATTTGGAGCAATTGATCCAGAACAATTCAGACTACCATATATGGTTTCATTATCATCCGGTGAACAAATATAAACCGCTTCCCATAACCATCATCATATTTGATAAGAGAAATGATCATATCAAAATATTAGCTCCAGGCAATTTCAGTAAGGTTAATGATCAGGAATTGTGGACAAAGATAGTGAAGGAAAACACGGCTGGCGACGGCGAGTTCATTTTGGTCTGGCCCAAATGGGGTCGTCCTTAATATACAACAGTGGTTCAGGAAATATGGGGCACCGATAACCAACTTTATGGCTATGTAGTCTATCAAACAAATGCGGTGAGATTGGAAAGAGTAGAGTTGATCGATGATAGCACTATCCGAATATCCTATGGTCCTCTGCGTGCAGTCCCGGAGATCTGAAACTATAAAAAGCCTCAGCCTTTATGATAGCGGGGCTCTGGTTTTTTAAGGAAGAAATTATGAAATTTTTAAGATTGGCTGTGATGGTACTTCTCATATTTGTTTTAAAGATGGGATGTTCGGGAGGCTATCAGCATTTGGAAACTTCGCCGGGAAACGAGACAAATAAAACTCATCAGGAACTGATCGAAAACTGGTCGGACTACAATATTTTTTATCACAACAGAAGTTCCGCTGGATTGGGCGTCATCATTTTTGATCCGAAAAATGACAATCGGAAAATAGTGGTTGACAAGTATTGGGGCACCATAAAAGATCAGAGAACATGGTCCGATTTTGCAAAAGCATATACGACACATGATGGCCATTTCAAGATGACCGGGGGTGTCAGGACCCCGACCCGAAGCCGGGAGGCTACCGGAGTTCGGGAGATATGGGGTTCCGACAACCAGCAGTACGGATTAATCGTCCATCAGAAACTCAGAGATTGGGTGTATGCAAGACAGATCGATAGAAATACCTTGAAATTGGCTTGGCGTGTTAGCGGGGGCTCAGGGCCGGCAATGTAGATTTGTCATTTTCATTTCTGTTTTCTCTTCCCCAAACTAGATTCAAATTTCGAGTCTTACAAAGAACTTGCTGAAATATATCCGTCTGAATGAAAGGAGAAAGCCATGAACATAACCAAATTAGCTGGAATAGCAGTTTTAATTTCTTTTTTTGTACTCGGTTGCTCAGGAAACTATGCGAATTTAAAACCACTGAAAATGAGCGAATCCAATATCACTAAACAGGAACTGATCGATAACTGGTCGGACTACAACATCAGGTATAATAATCTAGTCATCATTTTTGATCCCAAAAACGACGATAAAAAGATAATAGTCGGTAACTATTGGTGGAGTACAGTTGAAGATCAGGAAACCTTGACCCAATTAGTCAATGGCACCAAAAAGCTGCCGAAAGGCTATATCAATCAGGTATGGGGGAATGAAATCCGAGAGATTTGGGTTTCCGATAGCCAGTTGTATGGCTTTTTTACCCAACACCAAAATGAGTTGGTCAGCGCACAGATAATCGATGAAAATACGGTGCGATTATTTCACAGTCCTAGTGTGGACCGGAGGGTACATTAGTTTTAAATAGATCTTTAGGAGAAAAAGCGATGAACAGCAAAAGATTTACTGTTATAGCAATCCTAATAATTGCTTTGGTCATGGGATGCTCTGGAACCAAAGGGAAACTGAAAACCCAATCGGAAAGCGAATCAAAGGTTACCCAACAAAAACTGATCGATAACTGGTCAGACTACGACATTTGGCTGTACTACGCTGGTTGGTACCCACCGCCGGAGATATCCATCGTCATTTTTGATACGAAAAATGACAATAGGCAAATATTGGTTGAACACAACGGGAATCTCGTTAAGGTTAAAGATCAGCAAATGTGGACAGAGGTTGTGAAGGAAAATACGACGGGTGACGGTGATTTCAGGATGGAACCGGCTCCATATGGATGGGGCAGTGTTATCAGCGTATTAGAGATAAATGATTCCGATAACCAGCTTTTTGGATATGTTGTCTATCACGAGTGTTGCCCGGTAAACGTGCGCTTCGTTGAAGAAAATGCGTTGCGGTTAGATATTCGCGTTGATAATGCAGGAGGAGCGCCATGAAAAGACACTTGAAATTATTTTTTCTCCTAAGAAAGTCAGGTGTAGATATGCCTGAAATTCGGTTCAAAGATGGACACCTAATAACAGTTAAACCGCCTACATTTGATCTGTCTGGGTCCGGAGCTCCATAGTCTGGTGAGCCTTTTCTGGGACTGTGTATATGAGAATAAAGCATGAAAAGAAAAATATTGGCTGGTAAATTGGTTCCTTTTTCTTCAGGACCGTAACGTAAAACATGCAAAAGATCGTCTTTGAATATGACCCATTAAGATCCAAGAAGAATCGTCAGTTCACGGTTCGGGTTAGTGAACGTCAACGGGTGGGGTACAAATGGATCAAAAAGGGACCAAACATAGTTTACTTTGGGTCTGATCTCAAGAAAATCATGGACGGGGTGACGGACTACTTCCTTTTTAAAAAAGTTCTTGAGAGTGAGATGGAGTTTCGAAAGGTTGAAGGCCGTTTCGCTTCCGAGCAAGATGAATATACCGTTCTCCGGGTATCTCCCTATGACCTTAAAGAATTTGTTGAAGTGACAAAAAGAAACAAGGGATTATGTGATAAAGAAGGAAATATCCTTGAGTTTCGCTATATTTCAAATGTCCAGCCTGAAATAATCTTTCAGCATGGTAATGATGGTTACACCGTTGACGTGTACCTGCAGGAAGTCGAATACGCGCAATTCGACTACACTTTAAGATCAAAACAGGTAATCGCCGTATATAAAGACAGAATACTTGCCATTCACCCCGATATCCCACAAACCTTTTTCCAGTCCCTGCCACTAGATCGCAAAATTCCATTCAAAGACTTCGATAATTTGCAGAAAAGCCTTTCAGTGTTTGGAGATAAGATAATCTTGCGGTTTAAGGGCAAGAACTTCTCTAAAAAAGACGATTTCCAGCCTGTTTTAGATTTTGTTTCCTCACTGAAATATGCAAACCTGACGTTTCAGTACACTGATCAGTTGTCTGTGAAGCGTGATGACACCCGAAAGGTGTTTTTTGACCTGGCAAACGGATTTGAGATTCAAAGAAACAGTTCCTTGGAAGACAAATATATTGAATACCTAAAACAAGCTGGTGGCCGGTACCGTCCATCCAAAAACGGTGATTGGTTATTTCCTGCATCAAATCTTGACCGCATATTATTGGAACTGAATGAAAAGGGCTTCAAGCTCCAGATAGAGCGCAAACCTTTCAGAACTGATATAAAGCATGGTTGGCGAGTCCGTGTCGAAGATCATCTTATCCATATCCAGGGGATTATCAGTTGCAACGAACGAAAGGCTGATCTGACTAGCATCTTCAAGGCCTTCGTAAACAATCAGCAGTACTTTTCCATCTCTGACGGCTCCTATGGGTATATATCATCACCCTTGAAAATGGACTTACATCGACTCTTTGAAAACGGGTTTATGAAAGAGGATGAGATAGTTATCAAGGATTTTCATTTCCAGGATGTTTCAGAAATATTTCAGGTCGATAATGATATCCATGTCGATGAACGATTTAAAAATTTGCTCACCTTTGAGAAGGATATGGAAAAGCTAAAGGCATATCCTGTGCCGGAATCCTTAAAGGACATTTTACGCCCTTACCAAAAATATGGTTATTACTGGCTCTCATCGATGTATGAGTTGGGATTCAGTGGAATACTGGCGGATGACATGGGGCTTGGAAAGACCTTACAGGTATTGACCCTGATTTTAAGACTCAAACAAACTACCAAATCCGGACCTACCCTTCTGGTTGTACCCAAAACGCTTATATACAATTGGGAAATAGAGATAAAAAAATTCACTCCGTCTCTTACTTATATCCTTCACACGGGAAAAGGCAGAAACCGGGACGAAATCAATTCCAATGGCCATGATCTGGTTATAACATCCTATGCGCTTATGCGCCTTGATTTTGATATCTTTGATAAGATCAGATGGAGCTATCTTATCCTCGATGAGGCTCAGGCAATAAAGAATCCGTCTGCTCAGGTAAGCCAGGCAATAAAAAGGATAAATGCAGAACACAGACTTTCACTCTCAGGCACTCCGGTTGAGAACAGCCCAGTTGACCTCTGGAGTCATTTTGATTTCCTTATGCCGGGTTTTTTTCAAGACATTAACCAGTTCAAACAAAGATATAATGGAAGGGATCCCGAAGATCATAGGCTGTTGAGGGAAAAAATAAAACCTTTCATACTCCGTCGATTAAAGAGTCAGGTGTGCTCTGAGTTGCCCCCAAAAACTGAGATAACCCTGTTCTGTGAATTATCCGGTGATCAGAAACATATATATGATGAGTTGGTTTTAACCGGAAAAAGAGAGATCGATGATAAAAAAGCTGAAAAGAAATCATTGACCATCCATATACTCACCCTGCTCTTACGTCTCAGGCAGATTGCCTGTCACCCTTCTCTTGCGTTGCCTGGTAAATACAAATCCACCATGACCAGTGGCAAGCATGAAATAATTCTGGAAACTGCGGAAAATATCATTTCAGAGGGGCACAAAATACTCGTTTTTTCACAGTTTACCGAGCATCTGAAGATCTTGAAAAACACTTTTATTTCCAACGGCATTAAGTTCTTTTATCTTGATGGCAGTACAATTGACAGACAGGAAGTGATACAAAATTTTCAGGCATACAGATACCCTTGTGTATTTTTTATGTCACTCAAGACGGGTGGCCTTGGATTGAATCTCACAGAGGCCAGCTATGTTTTCCTGCTTGATCCCTGGTGGAATCCAGCCGTCGAAAACCAGGCGATTGACCGGTGCTACAGAATTGGGCAAGAAAACCCGGTAACTGTGTACCGCTTCATTACAAAGGATTCTATTGAGGAAAGAGTAAGTGAACTTCAGGAAATAAAGAATGTTATGGAAAAAGCAATCATCAGTGAAACAGATATTGACCATGTTCCTCTGAATGAAAAGAGGTTGGAAGCATTGCTGGATGTTTTATAGTGCCCGGTAGGGGTGTCCTTCAATATTTCAAGACCTATAAAGGATCTTCTAAAATGCAAGTGTCTGAAAGAAAGAAGGATACATCACTTAAAATTTTGCGATATCTATTTGATACATTACATTTCCAGTAAGTTACGGTATTGGGAGGATACGTAACAAGGCTCCGAAGGTTGCTGATGATTTCATCCTTGATCCATGACTGAATAATTACTACTACTTCAGATAAAAAAAGAGGTCGAATGATGCACACCAAAAAATTCTTTTACTTAATTCTCACATTCCTCCTTCTTGCTATCGGATGCGCTGAAAATTATGGGATATTTAAAAGGAAAACAGGAAACGAAGCAAATGCAACCAAACAAGAGTTGATCGATAATTGGTCGGATTACGACACATGGCTTTTATACGACACGAGATACAATCCGCCTCGATTGATCGCCATCATTTTTGATGCGCTAAACGATGATAAAAAAATATTGGTTGAAGGCGACAGCAGTATTGTTAAGGTTAAAGATCAGGAAATGTGGTCGGAGGTTGTAAAGGAACAGACGACGAGTGATGGCGAGTTTGCCCTGGTTTGGGGTCCCTGGCAGGATCCTGCCAGTACCGGAGTCCAAGAGATATTGGGTCCCGACGATCAGCTATATGGTTTTACCATCTATCAGGAAAACGCGGTGGTATTGGAAAGGATGGAGTTGGTCGATAATAGTACTGTTCTGTTATCCGGGCATCCTCCGCGTCCAAGAAGGGGTGATTGAAACAGATTTATTCTTTAAATCAAATCTCCAACTAATAACAAATTTCCGCAAAAAATTATCAGATTCTGGGGGCTTTATTTAGGAAAGGAGGTAACAATGTACGATAAAAAATTAGCTGGAATAGCAATCCTGATGCTCATTCTTTTCATCGGATGCTCAGGCAACCATGCCAATATTAAAAATCGAGCCTATCTACATTTTTAAGGTTAGTGTGACCGTATCTGTCACACCCATGGTGTAAGATCTCCTTAAAAGAACAAACGAAAGGAGATCTTATGAATATCGATCAATTAAGACAACAGTTTCCGGA
>Ga0209367_1006308_pt1 | contig 16432 bp, 9 predicted proteins | sample WorMetLIZISLAND2_FD_187412 | JGI IMG/M metagenome (GOLD analysis project Ga0209367, IMG submission 187412) | Marine gutless worms symbiont microbial communities from Max Planck institute for Marine Microbiology, Germany - Olavius geniculatus... ... | reverse complement strand
TAACAGCCACATTTTGTCCATATATTTTGAATTAGCATTTCTTCAGCTACATCTGGTAAAAATTTCGTGTAAATTGATCATCATTTGAGTGAATTATGAAAGAAATAAAAAGGGTGCCCGTTTTTTTGAAACACAGTGTAGAAATAGGTATAAATTGCAGTTTGTTGCACAATTTCAAACAAAGCTAATGTCTTTCTATTTTTTGGTTTAATTAGGCATACATTATATCTTATTAACTGTTGTTCTGTGTGGTAATCCTAGGATATTGTAAACTTGCTGTTTTGTAACAGTGCGGTAGAATTAGATTTGTGTCCTGTTGATGACATGGGTATGAGCTAAGCTGCATTATGTATAGCACTAGGCTATTTCGCGACTTGCAAGAGTGAACTTTCAGTCGAAAGACAGTTAAAACTGCGTTGCGTTCAACGTTTTTGGTCATTCTGTTTAGAAGTATGTTTGGTCATAATTGACTAAAACGACATATTCACTTTTTATGGTCTACACTTTATCGTATTTTTTTGTAATAATAATCAATTTATTTTTTTTAGCTTAGCGTCGCATTTGATACTAGTCGTTAACGCCCACTGTAGTAAAATGTAGATTACGAGCTCGTGCTCAGCGCACGATGCTAATTTTCGCCAAGCTAAATTAGGGTCTTATACCCCGTTTACACGATCCAGCAAACGTCCAGCAAACTTCCAGCAAATTTCCAGCAAACGTCGAGCAAGTAGCACGTGTATTTTGAATACATTTGCTGGACGTTTGCGGAATCGTGTAAACGGGGTATTAAATCCAGCAAGTATAGGCCTAAGTAGAAAAGTAAACATGTAGTGAATACATGAGACGACAGTCGCAGCGACCGTGTAACAGGCGACCGGTTGCGACTCGCGACGACAATCGCCGACGATCGCCTCGTGTATTCACAATATAAGTATTAAGGACCAAAGATGTAAACAATGTGCGACATTAGTGTCTTGTTAATGCATTCTTTTTTAGCATCTACATATTTTGACACTTAATCTCAGCAGTGGGGTATGCCGGCAAATCAGTGGACAAACGAGTGCTGTCAAAATCTGCTCGCACGGAGTACTGGATTTTAAACCTGTCGAAATAGACGGTCTTGAGAATAGTTTACGGTATGAAAGTTTGCGTGTTTTACTTCGTGTCGGTTATAACGAAGGCGGCTAAGTTTAGTCGACTATTCACAGCAGTTTGCCAGATGGAAGCACATTCATGGCGCGTACGGCCACGACAGTGGACACAAGACTTAAGTGATTAACAGCATAATCAGGGTGGACTTCGAACAGCAAAAGCAGTCTGTATAGCTAGGAATAAATAATTAAAAAATCCCTGGTATAGCCTACCAGGTAAGTTTCATAAAAAGTCACCAGTCAAGTTAACAGACTACCAAGCTTGACAAGAAGCCCAGCTGTCGCTAGAATAGCCAACCATACTGGTTGTCAGCGACCTTCAAGGTCCTTCAAGGTCGATGATTTTTATTTTATCCGACAGGGCGTATGCCATTTCCTATATTAATAGTAACCTTTGCCGTATCTTTCACCGTTTCCGAGATATGGCCAGCTTCCCGTTGAAATACGCACATTTTTCTTATCTCCGCCATTCAACCCTCAATTTGAAAATGTTTTCCTTGCACCGAATAACTGAAATTTTGCATGCCCGAGTTTAACACACTAATTATTCCTGTAAAAAGTTTTTATCTACGACCGTAAGCTTAGACACAATACACATAAATCCGTTACAGACGGACAGACAGACGACATCCATGCCAACAGCTTGACCGTTACTTACGTACAGTAGGCTAAAACCAGGTAATAGGGCCTATGCTTTGTAAAATGTGCAAAATGGGTAACCTATCAGTTGATTCATGTAGACCGAGACGTGCTCTCTCACCCAGGCTCTGTGACCGTTCAGATCCCTCAGAGCTACTAGTCGACAGTTTCTCACCTGCACCGTGTCGTTGTCAAACACACCCTATGTGCACACGCAAGTACACCCTATACACGTACAGAATGACGGACAAAACGACCAATATCTTAATCTCCTTCAATGTTCACTACGTTCACCTTGGCAGACATACACCTGATACACATGGGTCACCTGCGAGACCAGGCTACTGCCTAGATGAGATGACTGTAAGTGTTGGCAGTTCCAAGTTCCAACCATGTTCTGCATTCTCTCCTGGCAGCTTCATCATCATTACATGTAAGATCGCAACACACAGTCTCAAACGTCGTAAGTACGCGCATAGACCCTATACCTGCACTTTAAGTTCTTAAACACGGTACTCATTTGTCTGTCTGTAACTTTATAGCTCACGCATGCTGTACACTGTTACTGTTTTTAACTTTTGGTTTCTATTTCATTATGAAATACATGCACCGAGCATCAGACAGTATACTGTGGTCATTAGCGAAAGTAATCTGTTCCACCGATCCTAGCAAGCTCGCACGCTATCGTCGTTTATTACCTTGTTATTCTTCGATATTTCGATACGTCTACACTATAGGATTAGTATAGCTTACGTCTGCCTATATTTTGTTTTACACACACGTGTCTGCGTGAGTAATGTCCGCTACGAAAAAAATGAGTAGAAAAGAAGAAGAAATATATTTTAGTTCTTTTCGCCATATGTTATCAAAAAATACATAAATGGGTCGTACAGGACTTGCAAATTTTCAACCAGATCGTGTTTTAGAATTCTTATGACGAGTGTTTAATTACTTATTTACTAGCTCGCTTAAATACACACAGGTCTATTATAGTCTAGAAACAGAACCAAACTTAAGTCGTTAATACATGTAAAACACGAACATATAGAACTTGATACAAACATGTTTTGCAAATGCTTTCTTTTTAGTTCTACACTTGATCGCGTCTAAAACATGTGCAAGAATGTTTTACGTTAAAAACATTTCTGCAAGCACTTCAGAAGTAGGCGTAAGTATAGTTAAGCGCAAAAGAAATAAAACACGGTGCATCTGCAAAACATTTTATATCAAATGCTTTATTATTTCACACGACACTACGGCGGCCTCATATTCGTCGTGGTGACGATGCTATAGTATGAAAACGTTATTATTACGTTAGGGTAGCAGCTGCTGTATGTCGGACGACGCCCACCTGCATGCATGCAGGCGACCGACTCGTTGAGTAGGTCGATCAGCAGCGCGCTACTGTGAGAGCGTGCACGCGCAGCGCCGAGACAGAAGAGACAGCTACAGATCATTCATTAGAGGAACTCGCGACTCGGCTGAGCTAGAGCTCCCTGGTCTGAGTAGCTAGACTGCCTCGTTCTCGACGTCATCGTCGTTGAGCTGTCTGTCATCATCTGGATCGCGTTAATCCGCCGTCATCGATCATCTTGACTGCTGATGCTGTACTAGTCGTCGTCGTCGTCATCATCATCGTCATCAGCTCTGTCGCCGATAACAGCAGCAGCAGCAGCAGCAGCGAGAGGCGAGTTATATCTTTCCGTCATCGGTCCGGCGCCTGCACGTCTAGGATTATCGGGGGAGCTGGGTGCGTGAGCAAAAGAGCGGAAGTGAGGAGGTAGCGCAACTGTTGCAGCGATGAAGAGCGCTGACGTCGCAGGGCCGACGGTGGATGATGGTACGTCGACGGCGCCTACAGTCATCAGCGGCAAGCTGGACGCCAGTCAGGGACCGGTCGTAAGACACGTCGTCATGGAAACGATGCCGCCCGGATGTCTCGACGTCATCAACGACGAACAGGTGCGTTAAATGCCAATTATTGACGCGCTAAAACCATGCTGTAGAGCCGTCCTTAACACGATTGTCGTCTATCCGTGAGTAACGGATGTATTGCGGCTAAACGGTAACAGATAGGGCCAAGGTTGCTATTAATCACTAATAGGAAATCGCATACGCCCTTTCAGATCAGATGACCTTGGATGACCTTAAAAGTCAGTACTGCAACAAAAACTGTTATAGGCTGTAGCGCGTCTTCCCCAGCGACAGCTTGGATTTTGTTACCTGCAGCCACAGGTGAGTTTACCTGTATGGAGCACAGTATAGGTCTACATTCGCTTGGTTACCTCGTCTTCGCCGTAAACGATCACTTTTTATCGGGATGGGTTATTGTCATATCAGCGAAGTAAGTCGACGCCGGGCCAGACCGTTTGCGGGTATGTCGTCCTGGTAGTCTATGTAGCCATGCCACCAAGGCCAACTCAGCCTGGCCATCCCTTCGATAGTGATATTCCGGCTAGCCTTTTCTGTAATCAGTCCATGGATTTTGACCAACGTTTTTAGTCACTTATTTGTGAAATTGTTGATAAAACTAGTAAAGTATTTAGTTAGTAAAAATTTACGTAGTGTACTGTCCTTGTGACCTTAAATATCTGTTCAAGGTGGTTCAGGTTGTAGAAGATCAAAAGTAAAAAACAAACAAACAATTTATTAGAAATGACCAATGCAATATCTAGTGTCGAGTGAGCATTGGACAGTTTTATGGAGTCTTGTTTTTGTCGAAATTTCGTTGTAAAATAATAACTCGCGCGATGTTTCTATGACATCACGTTACCTCCGCACATTCCGGCACAAGACCAATCTTTCCCCCCACTTTATCCTACCCCTTAGTCTGAACACTGTTCGCGCAGTGACGCTCCGGCGATTTAGATTCTGCAATCGCTCGTGTTACTTACTTACTTACTTACTTAACTTAGCTTACTTGCTATCTGAGTGTCGTGTCGGGTGGTTATGTCACCGTGGCGTCGATGCTGCATATAGCAACGGACGAGGCTTGGGCACTGCATGATGCGCATATGCGTAGGTATGTGATGTCATTATAATTATACATACGGAGGCGGCAGCGGCAGTATGTGCGTGACGGCTAGTAGTCCGCCAGGTGTCGCTACTGTCTGCATCTACAATGCCACGTGACCACGTCGATATCCGGGTCCTCCGCCATATCTCGATTACATGCCGAGCAGGTCGCTAATGAGGCCGCCAGAGCCATTCCTATATACCTACCTATATACGGCTGTAGCACCTGTGTATATTATGTCGTCATGCAGCAGTAGGCCTACGGAATAATAATTATTCTCAAATGATAAGAAAACCCGCCGGTGAACATAAGTATTATCGGCTTTAGCGGTGAGAAATGCTGTGTATCTATAGGCTTGTGTTTTCTGCCGCTATCTAGGTTCCATCCTGCGTTCACTGCACTTTATTAGTTAGTATTAACCAGCAGTCGAAAAAAAACGGTTCCATAAGTCTGCCACGAATGAAAAAAATTTTCTCACTTGCATGTTAAGTTCTATATTAAGCGATCAATAACGTTTTGTTCGTACTTATTTGCTGTCAACAGTAAACATGTTTTTTATTTGTTTCGTCTACACTATGTTTTTATCGCTTGTACATTTTTGTCAATTTTTACATTGTAAAATATCGGTTAACTGCAGTTAAGCTTACTGCACTGCTTTTGGATTCTAAAAGACTTAAACGGTTTTACATTTTGTTTTTTTTTCATGTTTTTCTTTTACGTCGCATAGCGAAGTATCAAAAAGTATTTGATAAAGATAAAGTTTTCGGTAGGCTTAAATGCGATTATGCAGTTTCTGGCTGTTTTAGCATTTGTGTAAACTAATAGTTGCGCAGTTAAAAAACAGCTATTTTTATTTGTTTTGATCATGCTTCTGAAAATGAAGACAGCAAAACACTAACTTTTAACTTTACGTGAGACGCAAGGTAAATAAATGCCATTCTATCGCCGAGGTTACGATATTGTTGTTCACTAAGTTCGTATATGAAAACGGACAAGATAAATGCTCATTTGTATGACTATCCGAGACGGACAACCACTGCGTCATTATCATTTTTGTCTGTAAGCAGCCAGCTATCGGCTGAGATGACGTCCAGTAGTAAACGACAGTTCGAAGCCGGAGTAGACTGCTCGAAACTGCGCCGCCCGCTAGTTTCATATAGCGACTCGGTAGATAATTGGCTGCTTTGCAATTCACCGGATTTGAGTTTCACCGTAACATCGGCCGTCCGCCCGCTTCTAGACGAACGGCGCCCTACCTGCATGGCCAGGTAACCTGTCATTGTTGGCGATGCGTGTCGCACTCGTGTGGCCGCCGCAATGAATATTCATAGACATGACGGGGTGTCATGCCAGCGTCAATATCTGCTCATAAGTATCCTACAATTTTCTTGCCCGCATGCCGTAGAATACGTAATGGTGTGTTGAACTCGCGAGGCCAATAGTTCGATTCTCGGCGGGGCTCTGACACGTGACGTTATTAGACAAACTGTCGACATTCCTAGTGCCTCGACGTTCTGGTCGTATATAACTGCGGCTGTTGTGCATCAGATGCTATTTTGATAGTTTTTAAATGTTCGACCATTAAAATTGCGAACAACGCTTGCATGTTTTTAGACATAGGCCTATGTCTACGTTACGCATAGGCAATAATCGGAATAACAGACAGCATGCCATATACATTTATGCATCAGTACACGTAATCTGTTGACCTCAATTCTGCCGTATCGGCAATTTGTAGGTACTGAATACGAAGGTATTCGTCGATACCAGACACCTGAGCTGTTTTCTTCAACTTGACCAGTTAACTTGAATTGAGTGCTCCTATTCCATGTGACGGCGTATGCTTCTTTTACACACTGCGGTCCATTTTACGTGCATGCAGCTTGGTAGGCCTATACAGGATGCGGAAAAAAGTTTTGTGATAAAATACAAAATAACGGCCGCCGCCATTCTGAATTAATATTTTATAATTTTGGACCACCCACAAAGTTCGTTTGTTTACAGGAAGTTGTGTTTCAAATTTCATGTTGATCACATTGTATTTCTGGAGATATTGCAATTTAAAAATTTTGGCATATTATGTTTATTTGGGCTTCCCAAAAATCATGCCATTTTTAGGGTTCTGTAGCTCTGAAACCTCTTGACCGATTGTCACAAAAATTGGCAGAAAATATTTCTGTTGTGACATGACAAGTCACGCAAATTTTGACTTAAATCGGCTGGAAAAGATCATGACTGCGCATGCGTGAATTTGTCGCAGTCGTAATTTTTGATCAGCCGTAGTACACTTCGTATCTGAGCTCAGGAACGAAAGGTGACCTTGACCTTTGACCTTTTAGTGATGTGTCGAGTTTCTTGTGGTGTTTGAAATATACGCACTAAATTTGAAGTATCTATGACTGATGGATCTTGAATTATAGGCCTAGATGCTTTATGAAAACAGTGGGCAAAAGTGAAAATTTGGCCGCCATCTTGTTTATGCAAATTAGATGGTCAAAAACTCAAAATTTGGCTTGGAAACCGGGATAATCGTATTCAGCATGTTCGAATTGTGTCAAAAAGTTAGGTTTCCAGCTTCTAGCTAAAAATGCCCTTAAAAGTCGCATTTTTCGGGAATTCGCCCTGACTATGTGTGCTGGTGCGCCGTCCTGCTGGAAGATGAATCCGGTGGACAGCCGGCGACTGCTGGCGCAGCAGTAATGCACACAAAATCTAAAAGCAAAAAAACACTAAAAACGAAAGTCGAAAAAATTATCAGTGCAGTAGGTTAACGATTGCGAGCTAAACATTGAGTTTGTTTCATAATGTGCGTATCGCCGACACTGCTGGACATCGTATTGGATGGCCGGCCGTTAGTCGATCGGATCTGCTTCGTGACCTTGGTTTGACCTTGGGGTCAAGCTGCACTGTGCAGATTGCCCTTTGCCCCAACAAATTAGCGGAGACGCTCAGTCGCCTGCTGTCGTAATTGAAACGTTGTAACTGCAGCCGGGCAACAGTGGGCGCATGCGAGCCAGCCGAGATGCTTGGATCGCTGGATTTCAACAATTGCCGTCCGCTAACAGTCCGCCGCAATTCCGGTCAGCGTCGGCAAGTTTTCTCGAACGATGTGCATATCTGCTGCGTATCCATTCTCACCTAACTAAACAGTCAACATTACTGCACGAAACAAACAACACATAACTGGACAGCAGTGGTCTTTGTCTGACAAAATTACTAAGCTACGACAGTGGGTCCATATTGTGACTGGTGAGCAACGATAGCGGTAAGTCAATTGAAGGTTGGACAAACGCTAGCTCAAAGAGTGCAGAAAATATGAAATAGTTACAGCAATAAAGTCATGGGGTCAATGCCAGTTGATAAACAAATTTGTATAGAAGACAGGCTTGAACTGAGACAAAAGTGATCAGTCCCGTTACGATTGGCTACCTGGCCGTTACTAGTAAAGTCGTAGCCGAGCTTACGAACACATTTTGAGCATACATGTACATTGGTTGCAAATGTTTCGCTATTTTGCATTTTGCTATCATCTGAGTGATTTTCTAAGTAGACATGTAATAAGAAACTGTTGTTTTGTACTTGCTATACTCGTTGATGACGTGTCACACGTGGCCCACTACCCGCTCTCACCCAGCGTCGTGGTTCCTCTGTCTGTTGGCCCATAAAGCAAACTTAATTTGTTTCATGTTTGCTTCATGTTTGCTTTATCGTGTAAACACCCTATAATTGAATTACGGTACTGTTGTTTTCCTGGTCCAAGGTTATCTATTGGTAGTCAGTTGTATAAAATACGACACATAGATTTGCGTCACGATTCTAAACGGATTACAGCGGCCTAGCAGCTACAGGAGACCTAGAAATTGTTTACGGATCTGCGTTCGCAGCGGATGCAGTTCACCGCCGCGTCGCCGTAGCGGCTGACCCGCGACTCGGTGCTGGTCGCACCAGCAGGCGCCACCGGCTGCGGCTATCTGTTGTTTTAATCGTATCTGGGCGTCTCACGAGGAATTACCGGTGTGCCGTGAACGAGTAATGTACGCGCACGCGCCCGCACACGCGCCTGGCTGTTCCCGGCTAATCTTGTCCCGCTGCGGTGCGCCGAGTGCGGCTGCTGCCCACCCTCTCGACCGCGCGGTGTGCAGCGATCGATGCTTGTTGCTTGCTGTCCAACGTCGTACTGCAAACCACTTCCGCTTGTTCCGATCGGCTCGCTTAATCGCATGGCCTACTCGATATTATTATTGCAGTCTATGACGTGCAGTTTAACCCTTCGAGTCAACAACGACGACGACTCCAGTTTTGATGCACTCATCAGCTCATGTGGACGAGGCTGCGACGAGCATTGTTCAGTGTCGACAGTAATTTTACAAATTGTCATTTATCTGCTGTCTGTTGATCTAGGCTATTTTGTCATAATAAGCAGTGGGCCAAACTTCAAACGGAGATTTAGAGATGGGAAACTAATTTAAATATGTAACCGTCCCCCCGTTCGTGTCCGTGAGTCCCCAGCTGATTGTCTGCATGTTAATTTATCACTTCGACTTTCATGTCTAGTAATCGGGATGCCCATTCACGTTTTCGACATCGGTTTTGAGTCACTGAGTTATAAAGCAGTTTAATTCAATGCAGTAATTATAATTAAACCACACTTAGCTTGCACTGCTACCTACACTTTCATTGTTTTCGGCTACAGTCGTGCGTTACAAAACAAAGCAAACGACGGTGTAGACTATAGTCAAAGCGTGGTTTAATTACGAAACCGCACTGTCCGGAGTGGTATATGCTCGGACTGCGTGCTTGCTTACCCAATCCAGCTGTGCAGTATCTAGTAAAGCGGAGAGCACAAACCCCCACCCACGACGCTCTGCCACCTGGCGAACGCCTGATGTATCTACATGATCCATATCCGGATTCAATCTATAGAACCATGGATTTGAATTTTGAATTGGATCGCCATCAAAGTCATATCGGTTAGTCCTTTGGTCACTCTCACCCTAACTAAAACTTTGCTTCACCACAGTTCGTTCATAACTTGCGAAGATATGACCCCGAATCCACAGTGGATTAAGACTTCAGATCACCACCAAAATCCAATCAACTTTTTTCTGGGCGATAATCAACATCTCGGTCTACACAGAATTTCATCGAAAATCGTTCATAACTTTTAGAGTTATCCAGCCAATAAACAGACAAAAACAACGGAGGTAGCCGAATTGACTGATGATAGGCCTACGCAGTTCATGCCTTCAATACGTGCCGCGTGCAAATTAAACTGCAGCTGACTGCAGAATGATACACAATCTGCAGCGGGATAAACGAACGTATCGTCTAGTTTTTCTTCGTGTTCCACGGGTCTGCGAATAATTATTAATTAATCCGCCGTGTGCATGATTTATCCCGGCGTTTTCGTCACACAGTGTGACGACTGGTGTTGTGTATCTTCTGTCAGGGGAAAACTGTCCACATCCTATTCAGTCGCCGACGTTATGGAGCTATTTTTGTGTCCGTCTGTTGTTTTCTGCACAGCCCACTCAGACGCGCGCTGGTAGTTTTTCTGTGTCGTCCTTAGAGGACGATGCTGCTAATTAGCGTCGGTTGAGTTAAAGATCGCCGTCATGATGCACGCCATTTATCAACTCGATTTTGGGCTGCGATACACATTTTAAAAGTAAATTGCACCGAAATGGCTGGCGATAGACCAAAGCAACCTGCATATTAAATTTTTAACATTAAGCGTAGATTGTAACAGTCCAAGTCCCGAGGTTTTGGGCCTCAAAGAGGGGTACCCTCGAAGAAGTGGTTACTTTTCCGCCATGGCTCGTATGCTTGAAAATAGTTGCAGATAGGCACGGAGATGGTGCTTATCATTATAGAAGCACTGGTGAGGGGCTTTTTTAGTGTTATCAACATCGATGATCTTGAACGATCTTAAATCTTCAAAATAGGTTTTTGGATAAAAAAAATTTTCTTTTGCGATTTTTGGCTGCAGTGCACACGTTAAAAGTGAATTGCGACGAAATGGCTAGAGATATATCAAGACAACCTGCGAATAGAAACTGCTAAAGTTGTCGCGCGTCTCATGAGCATTAGCTTCAATTTTTTTGTTTTTTTTTCGTCCACTGTTTCTCGGTTTTGCATTTTAGTGCAGCGCATTACAAGACACATGTCTTGGTGATGTAATGGTTAAGACGTTGGACTTACGATCAAGGTTAACTCAGCCTTCTATTCTCTGTGGTAGGCCTACTGGCCTGTTTGGCTACGGTTAAGACGGGGCGCGTTTACCTGTGTCGTGTGACAGGTAGGCCAAACACTGTGTGATCCCGCATAGCAGGTGACGCTCCATAGCTCTGAGATGGGTTATAATTATAAGCTATAGACAGTTTTTAACCTTTTTAGCCCTTAACTGTATTGTTTGTGTGGTGTAATCAACATGTAGGTACGGACGCTGTTCGTCAGCGGTCTACCGATGGACGCCAAGCCGAGGGAACTTCATCTTCTCTTTCAGGCCTACAAGGTCTGTCAGTTAGGCTTTATTTACTCTGTCACTGCGCGTGACTTCGTATGTTTTATTTTGCTTTTAATGATGTAAATTTTATTAATGTACAAACTTTGACTGTAATTTAACGCATATGTGTTTGCATAGTTTTATGACACAGTCACAAAAGCCGTTATTACATGTATATCCTTCCATTGACTGCGATAATTGGATTTTACTTCATGTTACGACCGTCTTACTCTGTAGTTAATCCGTTGTAGTTCTACGTCTGCTGTCGGGCTTATGGCTGTGTCACGTCGGTCAAGGCTAAACATTTTTGAGAAGAATTTACTCAAACGTTTTGATTCGGATCTCTGTTCGGATCTAAGAAGCTTGGGTACGAATCGTGACGCAGGGATAACAGCCAAAATCCAATCGACTGTAACATACTTAGGCCACGCATTTCTTTAAAAAAATTATCACAATGCCGGTTCGTAACTTTTTTTAGTAATCTTTATTGAATCTTGCGGTCGGACGTAACTTTCTTTGACAATTACTGTAATGAAAAGCGGTAGAAATCACAGTAGGTCCCTTAGTCCTTTTCAAACAACAGAAGAGAAATATAAACCAGTTGTGATCAAATCTTATTTGCCACACAAGCGTTTTGTTCATCATTCACTATCAGATGCAGTTGAACTAGCTGAATTTCGTTAAACGTCTAACTAGTGCTAGCATGAGAATCATTGGACAAAATTGATGGCGCTATTCCGCAGTGCTGCGTGCGTGCAAGCGTCAAGATCTCATCAGTTGCTGGCGTTGGCATCGCCGCGTGCTACTGCATCTCTTCATCACACCACTTGCTGCTGCTGCTGCCGCCGGCGGCCAAAGCGGCTTTTTGAAAATTAATTCTTCCGCGTCGCCCGACCCTTGCACACCTAGCCGGTCCTCATTACGTTCGTTACTGCTTAGCTTCGCCGATTTGCAGTACCCAACCGCTTCTGGCACGTCGACCAATAACGTGGCATTTCCTATACTTCAGTAACGTGCACTTTAATAGTCTTATAGTCAGGATTAAGTATGTGTCTTTTACAGCACAGCTGGCGATCTGTCACAGTGGTCACTCAAGTGAGAGATTCTAGTTCGAATATTGATATACGCTTATTATTTATACCAACTGGTTTTCTTGTCTCATCAAAAACGATACACAGAAGTCGCCAGAGAGCGTTAAACGATAAAAGTCTACAGTCCGATATGCGGTAGGAATCGCATAGGTGAGACGTGATTTTTCCATCCAGCCACATTTTGAGACAACATCGTCATCGTCATCATCATCATCATCAGCAGCAGCAGCAGCAACATCTGCAGCCACAGCAGCAGCAGTGTATGCAGCAGTGACGCCCAGTGACCAGTTGCGTCTGCAATAGTTGACCATTACGCCTGCGGTCTTGGCAGAAATCCTGGACGACAGGCAGGGTCAATCACGGACAACGACGATGTTATGCATCTGGGGGAGTGAGTAGGGTTTATCGTCCCGCCCAACACAGTGTAGGTCATTTCGCGGACGGCCTTTGCAGGCAAAATGGCACGTAGGCCTACACACAATAACGAAACAAGAAGTTCAACTTTTACAGAAAGTTTAATCTTTATGAAACACAAAACACGCATAAAACGACCTAAACCTAAAATTGTAGGAACTGCCGATTATAATTGTGCATATTTAACAATAATGGCAGTTCTAATAATCTTCGCTGTTATCCTCCAGACAGTCATCAATCTCATGATGCTGTCTATTGGAGGACAGGCTGGGGGCATCTGGCATTGACTACAGTGAAACTCGACGTTTGTGTGTCGTAGCATTGCTAAGTTATTGAACCATTGCTCATCAACTTCCGCTTTATTTTTTTCGTAATATTTTAGTCGTTTTTTTGCACTTGAATTTTTGCAATTTTTGAGTAAAATTTGTGTCATGTCAAATAGCACAACACAATATACCAAACTAATCTTACCAAAAAATAAAATATAATATTTCCAATTCCAAGATAGCGTTATTTGCTCTTTACCACTGAAGCGTGTATAACTGTTGTGCAGGGTTATGAAAACTGTCAACTTAAGCCTGGCGGCAAAAACGGGAAAACTACATCGGTAAGACAATTTTAGACATATACAGGGTGGGCCAAAAACTTTGTTTTATGGTTTGTAGCTTTGGAAGTGTTGATCAGATCGGCACCAGATTTGATACAAATCAACGTTATTTCACTTTTAACTTAACCTCGTAATTTTTTAAATCGGTCTTGAAAAACTAAGTGGCACCATTTGGCGTGCGACAATTGGCATAATAGTTGAATAATTTCAAAATGATTTTTGGTCAGTATAAGAAAGATCAGTAAAGACGATATCGCGCTGATTAATGTTTTTTTGCATCAGGAGACGAACTAAAGCTTACAACTTTTGTTGAAAACGTTTTCAGGGAAGAATTTGGCCAGGACAAGCTTTGGCTTGGACTGTCTTCATATCCAGTTAGTAACCGATAAAAAGAGTGGCTGTGATGCACAGCTCAACGCTCGATACTTGCTAGAACCATTCTCCCAGCTTCCCGTAAACCAGCTGAATAGAAACGCAAAACTTTTTCGCTAATTAGATGTCGCCAGCAGCAGAAAAAATGGCACACATTGTGTGTTACACGTTCTATTACCTATAGAACCTGATGATTGTTAACTAATGTTGCGGTGCGACGCCGGATGTTTGTTTCACTTTCAGCCTGTCGGTTTTGTGACGTTTTCATCTCGCGATGCAGCGGAAGCAGCACGTCTGGCACTACAGGTGAATACTATACACGCGGTTGCGCAGAAAAAGTCATGCTAATTTTACAGTTATAAGGTTGGGGATTAGAAAGCCCGCTTAAAATAATTTTTAGGACAGAAGCTATAGCCTCTGCAGTAGTTTCTTTAAACCTGCACAGTTGTGTCGTTTTGCTGTACTACATTAACCTATGGCTGGGTATATTTTCACATGCATTTGCCACTTGATGGTGCTGAACGAGTTGGGGCATATATCGCTTGCTAAATTATTTATTAATGTTTCTGTAATTTGCTTTTTAAATATTTTGATAAGACTTCAGTTTCAAACATTTTCAACTTGTGTATAGGTCTCTGGACACCCTGAAATCGCGTGGACATAATTTCGTTTTGCCCAACTGTTGTAGTTTCTCGTCAATTTCCTGTACAGATTGCTTAAACAGTTTTGTGATCTTTATTATTGTGTGCGTTTGCCATGATGATTACAGATCACTCACTTGCTTATTTATATGTCGAGATGTTAGGATGCAATGCGTTTACGACTTGTTATTCGGCAAATCGAAGTAGTGTAGTTTGGGCTACACAGCTTAGATCTGCGTGTTTGCAGGGTGTCCGCTTCGACCCGGAGCTGCCTCAAGTCTTGCGCATGGAGTTTGCCAAGACCAACACAAAGATGTTGACCAAACCGAAGATGCCGCAACATCATCATCTGCAGCAGCAGCAGCAGCAGCTGCAGGCGGCGTCATCAATGTCGCCATTGCTTCTTACCGCTCCGCCTGCTGCCTTTATCAATCAGTTCGCCGCACGTACATATCAATCATTCATTAAAGCTGTAGAAATGAGTGAGTGAGTGAGTGAGTGAATGAGTAATTTTTAACGGGATGTCAGGACACGAGTAACTAGTTTGTGACAATGTGAATACCGTCGTATAAACTGACCAGATTAATCAAAAATTGGTGCAGAACCAGAGCCATTTGGCTACAATATAACGTACATAATAAAGACTACGGTTCAATGTAAAAAAAATTAGATAACAAGATAATAAGACTGACATGTCACATCGATCGAGCAAGATATTGTATATATTTCACTTTTTTTATTTCAGAGGCTCGGAAGCAGTAACAAGTTCGGTAATTGAACTTTAGATGGTACAGGGGAGACAAGAAAATAGGAAAAGATGGATAGAATGAAAGGGAAAAAAGCGAAAAAACAAACCGTGTTGAAACGTACTTATTTCATGAGCTTGATCGACGGCGTGTTCTGCACGTTTGTTATAAAGAGACCAGAAGCGTTTCAATCATCACGCTTGACGGGAGTGAGATTATGGGCGCCTATAACACTGCCGACATTGTGTTGAAAGATATGGTGACGAAGTAGGCCATTAAGTAATGGGATGTTTACACGATGAGGCAAACATGAAACAAACTTAGAGTACACGTCGTGCACGTATATTTTCAATACATTTGCTTCATGTTTGCTTCATCGTGTAAACAAACACCCTATAACGGTTGTTGTTGTTGTTGTTCGTTTACAAACAGAGGACGTCGGTCCGGCGACGGCGGCGGCGTATTTTCCCGCCGGTTTCACGGGTTCGCCGGCGGCGCTGGCGCCTGCTATAGACTCTGTGGTGACCTGGACTCAGGTCGGGGGTGGTACGTCGGTGTCGGCCGTGGCGACGCCGCAGTACGTGACGGCCACCGGAGCCGAGCTGTTCGCGCCGCCTCCACCTCCACTCCCGGGCTCGTCCGTCATCGTCGCCGCTGAATCCGCCCCCTCGCAGGTAACTCATTCAATCAGTCAATCATACCCCGTTTACACGATCAAGCTGGCTCGACGAGCTGGCTATATGTTAGCTGGACGAGCCAGCTCGATGTTTGCTCGATGTTTGCTTGATCGTGTAAACGGGGTATCAGTCATTCACTTTATTTATTGGCATCATGGAGCACAGCATGACAGCAGGATAAGAACTGCAGCATCTATGACAAAACAGCATTGAGGCAGATAGAGTTTGCACCAACGAGTGCCCAACTACAAAAAAAACACAGAAAAACACAAATACCAGTTCGAGCCTGATAGAAATTAAAAAAAAAACAGTCAGGCTTAAAAAAGTCAAACGTGTTTAGTCGTTTCTGAAAGGCGCAACATTTATAGACTGTATAGGCCTACAATGTGATATGACAGTGCATTGACAACACGATTAGAGTACAAGTTAGTGTGACTGATTTGCAGTGTTTCACAATGCTACATGCTGTTATCCCGTCATCAACGCCGCCGTGAGACTTGTGTACGGACTACGTTCACGTGACCATGTTACAGCGGCGGCCGTCGAGCTGCACTGGTTACCAATCGAAGCCCG
>Ga0209367_1006306_pt1 | contig 16433 bp, 11 predicted proteins | sample WorMetLIZISLAND2_FD_187412 | JGI IMG/M metagenome (GOLD analysis project Ga0209367, IMG submission 187412) | Marine gutless worms symbiont microbial communities from Max Planck institute for Marine Microbiology, Germany - Olavius geniculatus... ... | reverse complement strand
TGGTTACATCCCGAGATGGTTTACCTGCCCACAGGCAGTCACCCATCGCAGTATTAACCGGGCCCGGCGTACAGTAACTTCGCTGATTGGATCAGACGCGTTACCACTACACCACGCCGACCGCCCGTTTAGGTGGTTTTGGTGATTTTTTGCGATTTTTAACTGTGGCGCACACTTCTAGAGTGAATTGCGATGAAATGGCTGTAGATAGCCTAACGGTGTCAGCAGTCATCTATCTATAGCACTAGGCAAAGCTGTAGGCTAATATAAGCTTATAGGATGAAGTTACTTGTCTAGCCTGGAGATACACCTGGACAACCACGTGTGATATATTAGCGTTGATTGCAGTGTTCGAAGGCAGCGTTGATGTAGCGTCAATAGCAAATAGAAAGCGGCATTAACCCGATGCGTTTAAACGCTAGCGTTGATTATAGACGCTATAGCGTTTAAACGCTAGCGTTCATGTAGCGTTGATGTAGCGTCAATAGCGCACAGAACAAGAGATTCAGTGACCTCGTGTACATAGAGAAAGCGGCATTAACGCTATAGACGCTGTAGCGTTTAAACGCTACAGCGTCTATAGCGTTAATGCCGCTTTCTCTATGTACACGAGGTCACTGAAGCTGTTGTTCCATGCGCTCGTCAACGCTACATCAACGCTAGCGTTAAACGCTATAGGGTTAATGTCACTTTCTATTTGCTATTGATGCTACATCAACGCTGCTTTCAAACGCTGCAATCAACGCTAATATATCACACGTTGGACAACCTGCATAGGCAATTTTTAGCATAGAACGTAGATTTTAACCATCTATGAGTTTAAACTTTTTAGGTATGAGGCCTCCGTATGAAAGACTCCTTAAGTCTTCCATATGGAGGCCTCATATTTGGATACTTTTTCAAAAGCATGGTGTTACTGTTATGTCATGCAGAAAATTGACCATACATACGGTCTGTCCATTGAAATCATGGTTAACTTTTGTGCCTGCATATGGTCTGAACTTCTGAAGTGGATTGGATGATGTCTTGCATGGAATTACGTCATCTAAATTACCTTGGGTGGTTCCTTGGGCGCAGATTTTTTACGCTACTGCTTTCAGCGCGTCTTAGCCATTGCAATTCTGTCTGTCAGTCTGTCCATCTGTCACACGGGTAGATCAGTCAAAAACGGTGCAAGTTAAGATCACCAAATCTTTATCATCGGTTGCCGAGAAGACTCTAGTTTCAGCAACTATAGGGCTTTTCTATAAATTTGAAGTGGTCACCCTGAATGAGAGTGCTAAATGAGAGGGGGGGTGGAAAAAATTTGCGATTTTTAGCCAATAAGTCACTGTATCTCAATAACAGTGCGAGATAGGCCCTAGGTTACTATTAATCACTAATAGGAAGTCATACACTGGCTCTCGATTGCCACCAAATTCAATGACCTTGGATGACCTTGGATGACCTTGAATGTTAAAATAGGGCTTTTGTGGATTTTTCTTGGCGATTTTGGGCTTAAGGCACATTTCAAGAGCGAATTGCGCCAAAATCAATTGAGATAGATATGGAAAAGCTCTGCATGAAATTTTCAGCATTGAATGTAGATTTCGATGGTCCAAGTCTCAATTTTATAGGTTCAAGGAAACCTGCGCACGCAGGCATCAAAGAGTTGTACCTCGTAAAAGTTGTTATTTTACCGTTGTTGGCCAGTCTTTCCTGAAAACGGTTGCAGATAAGCATGCGCATGCTGCCTATCGCAACAAGCACTAGTGACAAGCTTTTCAGTCCTATCAACATTGATGATGTTGAAATACACTAAACTTCCAAAATGATGGGTTTTATTGATTTTTGTGATTTTCGGCTGTAGCGCACACTCCAAGAATGAACTGCAACGAAATGGCTGGAGATAGACTGACAGTTTACGACCAGGAACTGCTATAGGCTTTCGCACGTCTTGTGAGCATTAGCTCAAATTTCTTGTTTGTAGTAAAGGTTGTCATTAATTGAAGCTGAATATCAGCTATTACCCAAGCTGTCTTATTATTTCTAAGTGACCCAAAAAGTTATTAAATGTATGCACTTTTCACTTAAACTGTGATTGATTATTTCTAATAAACCAAATGCTAAACTGCACTTTTAATTCTGCCTAGTGCCGCAGAAGAAGTTTCTTAAAATGTGCCATCTTAGTGTGTGTGTGTGTGTGTGATCTGTGCATGGTAAATAACACTTTGTGACTGCATTTGGATTGTGTGTGTGCATGGTAAATATAATCAATGGTTTCAAAATGCATTTTATTGCACATTGTACACTGACAGGCTGACAGCACCAGTGTTGTCGTGCATCATGTGAGATTTGCTCATATTACTTGTTATGTTTTGTGTGCAGTGCAGAAAGCATGTGTCATAGATGATCTACTTGCTTTCAAATAATGGAGAAATATGTCAAAGTTAAAGCAATTGGAAATGGAACATTTGGTACAGTGTATCTGGTTGAAAGTTCTGAAAATAAAAAGTAAGTAATTAATTAATTGCCATTGAGTTGATTATTGTAGAATGTGTGAATAATAGAACTGTACTGGGACCAAATAAATTGAGTGATGTTTATGTTTTTTACACAGCTTCTAAATGAATTTAACAAACATTGCTATTATTTTGTATATGATTTGTGCTGTTGTGTTATAAAACATGATAATATCAGTTGTTTTTTAGCTTTTCTATGTAGATCCAGTATTGCAAAAGTTGTGGTTAACCCTTTACTGTGTTGCTTCTGATACATACAATGCTAAACCATACATACAGTTGATTAGGGTTAAGGTGAGGGTTACCATACAGTTGATTAGCCTTTCACTGTTTGCTAACAGTTTATTATGAGTTAATTGTAAGAATTTTAGATTTTTATTTTATTCGAGAATTTTCTAATCTATTCAAGATATCATTTCTTAATAGATGTTTGTTTTGTTTTGTGTAGTTTAATTTAGCTTAGGTTAGGTTAGTTTAGTTATTGTTTGCTCGTTGTTTTTATTTGTATTTGCTGGAGTGTTTTTTAGTACTTGCTAAGTTGCATTGTGATGCACGTTTGTTGCATCTTAATAAAACATTACGGTATCAATCAGTCAATTATTTTGTGCTAGCAAGTTAATTGTGGCATATTGTTGGATTACGAAATTCTGTGGGTTAGATTTTTTTTGCATCAAATAGCATAGATGCACTGATTGTTTACAATGTATTGCAGATAATCTTTAACATAATGGCATTGTTACTTTGCAGACAGTATGCTCTGAAAGAAGTGCCTCTAGATGAACGAAGCAAGCATCGGACAAAAGATTCCGTAGTGTCCGAAGCAAAGTAGGCTTTGTCCATCACTTCCTGATGCATAAAACACTGAATTTTTATTAACAACAAGTAAACTGTAACTCTTCTTAAGTGTTTTGCAGCTTTTTAATTGCTTTTATTTACACTTTATTGCAGCCTTATTTATTTTTGTATAAAATTTCGATGTACAGTTTGGAAACATGTTTGACAGATTTGTTTGAGAGATTTGCTATGTGACGGTCAAATTTAATGGTCCTGATTTGCTGTACATCAGTCTACGTTCTGCTCTGTTTTTACAGTATTGTTAAGTCATTGATGTTTCGAGGGAAGTGGAATACATTTGATGAGTTTCAGTTGCTATTGCAGGATTCTGGCAACATTGCGGCATCCAAACATTGTCGCCTATCATGATTCGTTTTTTGATGAGCGACAAGAACGACTGTTTATAGTTCAGGTATGTTTGTGCAACTTTCTAGTTGTATGCCATGTGGTATTGTTATACATCAGCGCAAAATACCTGCACATGATTGGTTCAGATCACGTCACATGACGTTGACAAATATGCACTGTTAACAGTCAATGGTTCACTTCACTGTTACCGGTCAACATTGAGGTGAACTGTTGACCGGTAATAGTGAAGTCACCAAATGATTTTTGTTTAAATGTTTTTTTTTGTTTTGAGCTATAACAAAACAAATAGTGACTGGCGTCATTGATCATCATTGAAAATTTTTTCCTTTGGTTTGTAAAATGTTTTCCTCGGCCTTTGGCCTCAAGGAAACATTTTATAAATCACAGGCAAAAATTTTTCAATGATGACATTGTCGCCAGTCACTATTTGTGTAGTGAATAAACTTCAGATCATTACTTTGGGCTTAGGTGTAAATTCCTTGGCATATAATCGGATTTGCTGCTGAAGCTCTGCTAGGGGTATGGAGATAGGAAGCACCTTGCTTATAAACAGCTGACTGGCTTACCTGACTTATGCCTTGTCTCTGCTGGTAAAACCACTCTTCTGCGTCTTATGCTGCCACCTTCATTTTCTAGGCTGTATTTAAAACTCAGCCTGGCCATCTCTCCGTGGGTAGGTGCAATGAGTACCACCGAAAGCTGGGACATAAAAAGGCACACTGCATGATGCACTAGCCCTGTCTAGACTAGCGAGATCTTGCAGTGTAAACTGATGTCTGGCTGAGGGCTAACGCAACAGCGCTGCCCTATGGACCTTAAGGCTTGTGAAGGACTTTATACGTTTTTACGTTGCATACAATATATTAAATCTGCTGTCCACATATCTTTGTGCAGATATTTTTTCCAGTGTTTTTTGGTCTTCCTCTTTTTTGCGATATCATGGTATCCACTGTGCTTGTTTGGCAATACTGTCGTGATTGGTTTTTCTCAAACAGGCATGTTAACTAATTAAGATCATTGTCAGTAACATCAACTGTATTGCTGATACAGTGTGCAGTATATCTGTACTGCGGTTTTTGTTTGTTATCACATTCAGTCTTAAACTGGTTTGTAGCTACAGACTATCTATTGAGCATGGACATTGAGCGTCAACTTTTTTTGTCCACAGAGATGACTAGAACTTTCCTCCAGCTTACATCTTGACTTTCCGCCGTTGACAAGCATTTCTGTGCTTTGATTTTTTACAATTAACAAGAAGTTTGAGCTAATGCTCATGAGATGCGCGAAAGCCTTTAGCAGTTCCGGTTCAGTAGTTTAGCTGAAAATTGTGGTGTTAATATATAGTTAAAGTTAATATACAAATACCAAATTCTCTATCTGGATCGCATAACGATAGTTCCGTAGCGCCACCTTGTGAATGATATAGACTTGTGTCGCAGCCCAAAATCACCAAAAAATTCATAAAATCCCCTATTTTGTCGTTCAAGGTCATTCAAGGTTATTGAATTCGGCACCAATCGACAGCCAGTGTACGACTTGCTATTAGTGATTAATAGTAACCTAAGCCCCATCTCGCACCATTACTGAGATACAGCAACTTAGGTCCGGTTTTTCCATGCACATTTGATGGCCGATCAAATTGATCTTCGATCGACTTTGGTACTTGATCTGAGATCATCTCAATAACCGTTTTTCCATTGCCAATTAACGACTGATCGTCCATCAAATCTCCCATCAAGTTGATGGCCGAATATTGGCGGATCAAGCCAGATAATTGACGATTAAACGTGGCGATCTGCAGTTCGTTGCTTATTCGCACCAGAAACATCGCTTTACTTCGCTGCTCAGAACGGCAATTCACGCATTAAAATTAAGTTCCAGGCATGTGCATAGTGTTTTGTGGAGAAATAAAATGGATAGACGCTCCCGTATAATTTGATTTGCGGTAGGACATATTTTTGACAGCAGACATATCGTTGATATTGTTGCTATGACGACGTTTACTGCTTATGGCGCATGCCCATTAGCACAACACCGCAAATTGAGGTCACTGTCAGCAAATCAGATTGGCATAAAGTAGGCTCAGTTGACGGCCGATCAACTAATCGCCGATCACGTAATTGGAGATCGAAAATGCATGGAAAAACGAAACACCGTTGATCGATGATCAATTCTGAACATCCAGTTAATCGAAGATCAGTAAATTGGAGATTAAATTTGATTTGATTGGAGATGGAAAAACCGGACCTTATTGGCCAAAAATCACAAATTTTGCCCACCCTCTCATTTAGCGCCCTCGTTTGGGGTGATCCTCTTCGAGTTTATGGAAAAGCTTTATGGTTCCTGAAACTAGAGTCTTCCATGCAGCCGACGGTGAAGATTTGGTGATTTTAGCTTGCACCGCTTCTGACTGATCCATCCATGTGACAGACAGACGGACAGACAGACAGATGGATAGACAGAATTGTGATGGCTGAGATGCGCTGAAAGCAGTAGCTGCTTTCGCACATAAAAATTCTTGACAAATTGATAGTCTGATTTTTTGCATTTAGTTTATATGCTAGCTTATTAGCATTTGACATGTAAATTATAGGATTTCCTGATTGCAGATGAATTTGAAGTATCTGTGATTTAGGATTACTGCGATGGTGGAACGTTAGAAGATAAGATCAATGAAGCCACAAAGGTATGCTCATTGTTGCATTTTTTTTAGTCAGTTAATTGATCAAAACTTAGTTGTAGATGTGATATTTTTTGATTATTGGCACATTTCAACCATAATTTGCAGGACCAGAACATGCACATTATTGTGATATAATCACACTATCAGTCAGCTTGAGTCAGGGCCTTGACGTGTATTGAAGTCATATATTTTTAGCTTGCTTTCCATTGAAACTCACGGTTTTGTTCTTGGTTTTGATAATTAAGAATTTTCTTTATCTCCAGTTTAGCCTTAATATGTCAAAAGAGCACATTACTGCATAAAACTCGGTTAATTTCTGTGTAATTAAATATTTCATTGTTTATATAGAAAAAAATCATCAGTAGGATATCAGTAGTAATAATGTGTTGTGTATTAAAATATAAAATTAAATTTAAAAAATCAAAATTAAGTATATAAATAATTAGTTTGTTCATTATTTGTCAATCCAGATCAATAATTATGAATTTGAATTAGCCTTTATCAGGTATAGCAAATTGGCCAGTTTTATAAGTTGTAAATATAGGTATCTATTCTCTTGTATCTGTGAACTTACGGCACATTTGAACTGGAGTTGAGTATTGCTCTGGTAAAATTTTGTGCTGCAGCGAAAAGAGTATTTTGAAGAGAAACAGATTATGCAGGTACTTTTGCTGATAATGTATTATGAAACTAGCAGGAGTTGTGTGTTTTTTTAAAATAACTATGTCAGGAAAGCATTGCAAAGTTTGATTTATACTTGCTGAATTAAACCCGAGATCACTCGGTCGAATGCAGAACTTCTGTGAAGGATTGTCATGTTTTATTCTTGGCTGTTTGTACAAATTGAAACATAATTATGATTAATAATAGTAATAATAGTAATAATCATGACACTATAACACCATTAGGTTGTGACTTAGAAGGAGAGTAAATTCAGAAGAATTCTTTGAAAGTTTCTCTGTTTGTGATTGTCACCAAAATATAATCGCTCAGCTCTTGGGCTATTTTCTCGTGCTCCAGTTCGATTTTATTTTATTTCATTAACTTTCTGTCAGTGCAATGTGTTAGTTTACACTGCATCAGCTCTGGCAGAATTTTTGATAATGATGCGTGTTTACAAACCTCTCTAAAAGCTAATTGATTTGTCCTTTGCATTGTATTATCAGAATCTGACATGTTTTGCACAAAGTCACCATCAGACAAGCTGCGATGAAAGCGTAGTGTCTTTAGCAAAGGCTCTCTGTAGCAAACCGTGTTATTACTAGAGGCAGATTTAGGCATGTTCAGTATGTTCGGCCAAATGGCGGCCCCACAAAAGGGGGTTCTTACAGCCCAGAGAATGCTGAACAGCAGAACAACATTTTCTGGCTTGTTGAGTTTTTTATATCATGCTGTGGCATTTTAAAGTTCACTTGGTGCAGCACGCATTATCTGGCCTATACTGGGCTTTGAAGTTCAGCAAGCTGTATCTCTAGCAGTGAAATTGCATGCAGAACTTTGTAATGTCGCTGAATTCATGGTTAGCTTTTGTATGTTTCTGAGGGGCCCCGCATTTTACTAGGTATAATCCAGCACTGTGTATCATTGCATGGTTAATCTGTATCCACATAAGCCGTGACTCGGATTGCATCTCTGTCTGTATGTGTGCATGTGTGTCTGTGTGTCACAGTGGTTTGTTCAGATTGCTATGGCTGTCCACTACATCCACTCACAGAAAATACTACACAGGTTTGTGTAAAAATTAGATCAGATATCTTCAGAAGTAAGTGACTAAGCAGTCAGCATTTGTAGTGCACCATATGTCAAATAAAAGTTCAAATCGTAGGCGTGGGTGTAGCAGCTAGTCGATGGCGGTGTTTTCAGAGAACAGATGTCAAGGGCTTAGTAAGTATTTTTTGTAATAGTAACATGTTTGTACATTGTGATCCGTTGAAATATCATTCTTTGTATTGCTGCAGTTGTTTGTAGCCAGTTTTCACAATTTTTGCAGATTGTGCTGCAGCTTCCGACATTTGCAACAAGAAAATGTATACGCTGTCTTCACGAAAACACCCTCTCATGTCTTCTTGCATGTCTTCCTGGGAAACGTTTAGTTTTGCACAAAGTTTTCAGGAAGTGTTTATGATGATTTAAGTATTTCGTCGACCTCAGTCAAATGAATATGTTACATTATGTTACGTTATAGTCAATTGTTCATTTTAAGTTAATGCTGATATAATTAATGCCACAGAAATATGTGATAGCCGCATTGTCATTTTGTTTCAAACAGGGATTTGAAAACTCAGAATGTGTTTATGAAAAAGAAGAAAAATATTTGCAAAATTGGTGAGAGTTCTTGCTGTGTGATGTTATTGGAGCAATATAGTTGATTATTGGTATTGTTCATCAAATGAGATGCATTGGTTCATTTGATGAGTAGTTGAATTTGTAGTTGGCTCATTATGCATCAGCTGCAATCATTTGACACTGCTGAATGACAGTGAATGCCAAACCAAGGTCACTGTCAGTCAAGGAATACAAATGCTTGGAAATGATACTATACACCGTGGTCCATAAAAAATTGTGTTACTTTTATTTTTTCAATAGCTTCATGAAACATTGATCGATTTTAATAGTTTTAATGGCATACAACATCAAGAAGAAACTTGATGCAAATGACTGTAGTTTTGGCCACCTCACTTTGATATTGCCGCTACACTACCTTGTGAAATGCAGAAGTTTGACCATTTACAACAATGAATTCATATTGGATAGCATACACGTCGGCTCAGAATTGATTAACTGAAAAGCAACAAACACAAATGGCAACTGTTGTATCTCAAACAGTCACATGTGTCATGTCACATCATCTTTATTACAGCATGTGCTAAAAATGTCCTCCTCCAGCACGAATGCAAGTGGTAGATGTTGACACCACTTGCCAACAGCAGGCTCAATAACCTGCATTTCACAAGGTAGTGTAGCAACAGTAATAAACTATGGTCATTTATGTCCAGTTTTTTCCTGATGTTGCACGCCGTAAATTATTAAAATTGGCCAGTGTTTCACGGAGCTATTCAAAAAATAAAAGTGACACATTTTTATGGACCACAGTGTAGATTGATAAAGACAGTGTTCACTACAGACTACTATAATTGAACTCATATACTTTGAAGTCAAATGGCATTGAGAGTTATTTCAAATTCAGACATCAGTGTTAGTTTCTCTGGCATCATTTGGAACAGTCCGCTCACTAGAAGAGTGCATGGCGACGTTGGATATTTATTGATGGGTGAGGTCTTGATAAAAATAACATTTTCAACAGGAAATGTTTAAGAGACATCTGTAACATGCGTAAAGTAACAGCTGAACAAAATTTTTTTGCACTTTTTGTCCACATGTGATGACATTTCAGAATAATACTTATGGCAAATTTAACATATTTTTTCAGTTATAGTAGAATGTGTGATGAACATGATGACTGTTTGAAGGTGATTTCGGCATTGCAAAGCGGATGACAGCAACAATGGACAGAGCATCAACATTCGTTGGCACACCGTGCTGCTTAGCACCGGAAATGTGTCAGGACATCCCTTATTCTTCAAAAGCTGATGTCTGGGTAAGTTGGCATGTCGGCAAGAAATATTGATCCGGCAAGAAATATTGATCCAGCAAGAAATATCGACCATGTTTTTGTGTAGGTGCTCTGAAGTTTAACATATCATATTTGCTAGTCAGTCTGCTTAGAATGATTTTGATTGGGCATTGAATGACTGAGTATAAGAAATTGAATGATGACTTATTAAGATGACTTGGGTATGGTATGTTTTTTTTCTTTTTTTCATTTATAGTTAGTTGTAGTGTTTTGCACTGTCATTGATTGAGCAAAGTAACTTTGCTACAACATTTAAAGCCTTTTGTTCACTGAATGCTTGACAAATTGAAATTTATTGAGCTGCAGACACTGTGACAATTTCCTTATTGTTGCTTTTGTATAATTTACGAAGACTGATTTAGCAGTGATCATAACGGTACATGGGTCTGCAATGTGTGGAATGTAGGCGTTGGGCTGTTTGCTGTATGAAATGTGTGCACTGAAGCCAGCCTACGATGGAAACAACCTTATCAGTCTTATCTTCAGGATTGTTAAAGAAACTCCCCAGGTACATTTGTCAAAAAACACACTTGTACATAACAGCAATACGTTCGGAACTTTAGTGTCTTAAAATGTAGTAGATGTAGCTACAAAATATTGTAGCTTTTCAAGTCCATGTACTATAGTTGTAACTAATAGAGAAATTTTACCATGACATCGTACATCAAATCAGAAAAACACATTTGAAATTTATATTTTTGTTTAGTTTTTTTATATTGTTGTAATTAGTTGCCATGGAAAATTGTCAAATAAATTTTCCTTTTGATGATATAGTGATTTTGATGTTTGATTTTTAGCCGATTCCGGAACGTATACCAAAACCTCTACGTGACTTGGTTGATCTGATAATGGTCAAAAACCCAGATGAACGACCAAGGTTTGGTTTGCTGTTATCCATACTTTATATAACTGCTACTAAGGTAACTAATTTATGTTTAAACAGCTAATTCTTTACGTCACTTTCTTTACATTTAATTGTTAATGTCACGTGGCCATATACGTCAGGTTTGTCATAATAAGTAAGTTCCTAGCCTGCTGTATGCTGAGGACAACTCAGCCTCTTACTCTTAGTGGAAAGGGAAATGAGCAGTAGCATATGCCGTATCGGGTGCTGACTGAGTACTTAATCATGTCTGTTGGCGTAGTGGTGGTATGTCTATGTGCTGTACCATGGGTCCACAATGTAACATTAGCTCATGCTCATGTCAGCTGCTGCTTCCAAAGTTGTTGGTGGTGACGAATTATTGTGTTAGAAGTATTGTGAAGTATTCAGATACTTTTTACGCACGATAGCAGAATGCTTCGCACGTCTTAGCCATCGTCTAGGTGTCTCTCCGTTCATCTGTCTGTCTGTTCATCTGTCCGTCACACTCATGATTTGTATCTAAACAGTGTAAGCTAGGAACATGAAATCTTCACTGTGGGCTGCTCCAAGGACTCTAGTTTATCGTGACAAAACTTTGTGCCCCTGAGTGCGAGGCTTCTCCTCAAACGAGGGCGTCAAATAGGGGTACCATTATTGACTCGTATAGTGTGAAAACGGTTGCAGATACGTACAGACATGCTGCTTATCATAACAAGTACTGGTGACAGGCTTTTTACGCGCGAAAGCAGCTACTGCTTGCAGCGCATCTTAGCCATCGCAATTCTGTCTGTCTATCCGTCTCTCCATCTGTCCGTCTCTCAGTCTGTCATATGGGTGGATCAGCCAAAAACGGTGCAAGCTAGAATCACCAAATCTTCACTGTCGGCTGCCTGGAGGACTCTAGTTTCAGGAACCATAAAGCTTTTCCATAAATTCGAAGGGGGTCACCCCGAACAAGAGCGCTAAATTAGAGGGGGTGAGCAAAATTTGCGATTTTTGGCCAATAAGTCGCTGTATCTCAGTAACGGTGTGAGATAAGGCCTAGGTTACTATTAATCACCAATAGAAAGTCATGCACTTGCTCTCAATTGGCGCCGAATTCAATGACCTTGAATGATTTTGAACGCCAAAATAGGGGGTTTTATGGATTTTTTGGCGATTTTGGGCTGTGACACAAGTCTATATCATTCACAAGGTGGTTCCATGGAACTATCGTTATGCGATTCAGATAGAGAATTTGGTATTTGTATATTAACTTAGCATGAACACCCCAGTTTTTAGCTAAACTACTGAACCGAAACTGCTATAGGCTTTCGCGCGTCTCGTGAGCATTAGCTTAAATTTCTTGTTAGATTTATCAGCATCAATGACTTTGAACGACTTTGAACCCCCAAAAAGGGGTTTTTAGTGAATTTTTCGAAATTTTTGGATGCGGCGCACATTTCAACACTGAATTGTGACAAAATGGCTGGAGATAGACCAAGACAACCTGCATATGAAATTTTCAGCATCTAACTTAAATTTTAGTAGTCCAAGTCCTGACCTTTTAGGTTCAAGGAGGCGGGTGCAGGCGGGCGTCAAAGACAGTTACCCCCTAAAAGTGGTTATTTTACCTCAATTATCTCGTATAGCATGAAAACGGTTGCACATAGGCACAGACATGCTGTTTATCATAACAAGCAATAGTGACAAGCTTTTTATTAGTCAGTGTCAATGACCTTGAACTCCCAAAATCGTAGTTTTTAGTAAATTTTTTGTGATTTCCGGCTGCGACACACATTTTAAGAGTGAATTGCGCTGAAATGGCTGGAGATGGACAACCTGCGTATCACATTTTCAGCGTAGAACATACATTTTTAAGAATCTAACTTTCAATCTCTTAAATTCAAGGAGTCTTCCATACCAAGGCCTCAAATTTAAGTACTCTTTCAAGATGCATTAATATCTTATTGCTGTATACCTACACTGATTGCTAAAGTGGCAGGACTGCTGCTATCACGTGTCACATGAGCTTTGCTCAAATTACCTGTGTATTTAAATACCAAAGTATTTAAATTGTATTATAATTGGTATTTAAATATCCCTGAAAATCAAATACAGTGTTTATTTGAGTAGTTGATAACCAGTATTTAGTATGTGCATTTTTCAAATACTTTCTTACTTAACTGATGGCAAGAATACAAAGACGATAATTATTTTCAGTTACTTAGTTATCACTCAAGAGACATTTAAGTATTTTAATTTACGCATAGTCTGCATATATGAACTTTTGGCATGATAATGTATAATGCTGCAGTAAAGGCCACCTATGAAGTGTTTTGAAGTGAAAGTTTTGTATGTTTTAAGTTACATTCATTCATTTCCGCATTGCCCAGTATTAAATACTCCTGTCCCGTACTTAAATATTTGGTGCCATATTTGATATCCAAACAGTATTTTAATGCTAAATTTGTGCTATTTGGTAAAATATTCCAGTATCTGAAGGAGGTATTTGTGACAGTACTGTGTGTAAGCAGCATTATAATATCAATATGACGTGGCAGGGGGTTTGGTGGTGTGACCATTGTGTGACACAGTGTTGGTCAGATTCTGCAGCTGCCTTATGTCAAGTCAGTCATTTCAGACTTTGTGACTACCCACAGTTCTCTGCAGGCGAAGAACATCACCAGTGGTCCTTCAGTTGCGGCGCCTGCTTATTCCAGGTTGTTTTTGCTGCAGTTACTTCTTTGTCTTGTGCTGCTGTTGCATATCACTCAGATTATTAGTGTTTTTAATTTTTATATAAGTTTAAGGACAGCTGTTAGCGTTCCTTGTTAGGGTCCATGCTGTTCGACTTTCCAGTTCTGATATACTGTCTGCAACTGCAGTTGTTATTTCTGAGGTAATAAGTGATTTTTTGATCGAGTATTTATTATAAATTTTTATTCTGTGCAAGAAGGGTATGCCATGGTAGTGGCAATATCTCACGGCTACTATATTGATGTTTAGTCAGTGTTTTCGTTGCCATGTCATTGCTTTGTCGTGTTTTTATGCCTCCACCAATGTAGCAGCCAGAGGCATTCTGTTTCCATGCATGTGTTCGTGCCATCATGCGTGTGTGAGTCTGAAACAAACAGTAATGCGCCGCTATTGGCGTACATGTGTGAAGGTTGGATGCCGGTGAACTGTCTTCCACATTGACAGCGATGAACATAGCACAATGGACTGCAGCCGGTGGTGAGCCAGCAGCACCTGTTTCCATTTCTGGTCACATGTGCAAAGTACCTGCTAATGACACTGGTTTGTAGCTTACAATTCTCTTACTGGCCTGCTTGCTGCGCAGTAAATTTGCAATAAAGCATTCGTTAAAGATCCTGTCAGTCACACCTCAAAGTGTCGTTACATTGTGTTGTGGAATATACCACTAACTGTCATTAGTCCGCCCGGAATCGATAGCTTGCGGAGCGGACTTAAGTTTTACTGGCGTTTTTCCCCTCGCGTAATCTCCGAGCTCCGTGGGCCGATCGCCGCGAAATTTTGCACGATGCTCCTAAGTATGTTCGATTTTATAATCCCGGTCCGAAATTTTGGGGAAGCCTTCCCAAAAAAATTTTAAGGGCCAAAAACATGCAAAATTTGGCCCGATTTTGGTTGACTTCAAAGTTTGGCGACGAATATCTCCAGAAGGGATGAAGGTATTCAAAATCGGTGAGTTACTCGTTTGACAGCGATTCCTCCCGCGTTAGGCGAAACAAGTCCGGTGAAGTTTGGTCCAGTAACCTTGGAGATCGAGATGTGAAATTGTACCCACCCATTGCGCATTTTTTGGAAGACCATATTTCGACCCCTAGGGGGTGCTGCGCCACCAGATTTTTACACGCGATAGAGAATGACCAAGTCTTACTAGCGCACCCCCCACCGGCGATGGTGGCCCCTTTTACAATTTTTTTCAAGTGGGGGTCAAAAATTGGCTTAAAATGTAATAAAGGAGCGCTTATAACTTCAGAGTTAGGGGGTGTAGCCTGACGAAACTTTGGCACTTGACGTGTCTCTAGGTTGGGGTGTTAATGCAAGTACAACTTTTGGGGGCACTGCCCCTCCTTAAAATTTGGGAGGGCAAAAAACGTGCAAAAATCGGTGCGATTTATGACAACTTTCGAGTTTGAGCGCAAATATCTCTGGAACCGATGAAGATAGTGACAAACTCTAAACGACGTTGACGAGAATGATCTTTTCGGCGTTGAACATCAAAAATTTGGTGAACTTCGGTCTTCTACGAACAAAGTTATAAGCGCTCATGTTGACCTACTCTAGGTTGACAATGCGCGTTCGGCGTATGCCAATGCATTTGAGTTTGGGCCACGTGACTTTGATGCCCGGGAAATTTTACCCCCGCCCAATTTCCCCCAATTGGACTTAGGGCGCCGGGCGGACTCACGTTGGGCTTTGCCCCAAATTTCTAGTATTTTGATTTGTACCAGGTAGTGTAGCAACGCATTTGAGGTGAGCTGGGATCATTGTATTTAGTGCAGATTTACTGTTCGACCATAGTTTGATGAAGTTATGAATTTATGAGATTACAAGTGGCTTATAACTGATCTTGCAGATCATCTGATATATTTTATCAGTTGGATCAAATGTACACATGGTTTCTGGTCATCTTTTTGTGGTTCTTTGTTGCACCAGTCACTGGCAGCAGTCAGCTTGTCTTTGGCTGATGCTTCTTTAACTGTGAGAGAAATGCAGACTGCAACTGTTTCAATAATTAAAGATTGTGTATAGCTTTTGATGGGAAACTCATTGCAGAGATACATACTCTGCCGTGTTTGATCACACTGTTACCTGCCGCCCAACACTGGTGAACATGCCCCACCTTAACGCCAACCAGATAAGCCAATAGGGATGGAAGACTGGGTTGACCTTGGTGTTGCATGGTTGTATACTGGGCTTGCCATTTGAGGCGATCGATCGGGCGATCGCCTTAATCAATCACCCAAACTTCCAGCAGGCGACTGCTTTTTGATCACCTACTTACTGGCCACGCTCAGTGATTTTTGGTCGCCATATGATGCATATTTGCGATTGGTCAGTTAGGCTATCACTGCCATCGTTTGGTAATTGAGAAGCAAATTTAGCAGGCGTGGACAATACAAAAACTTTGCAAAATACTTTAAAAAAAATTTTTCTTGCTCGTGACGGTTTAAAATTTTACTTGTAGCAGTAGCACTGCTAGACGTGTTATGTTTTTGTCTGTTTTTTGCTTCTAAATCTGTGAAAATGCTCATTGAGCATGAAGAGTGACATTGGTGAGCCTTACTTTTAGCCACTCTATTGACATATGGAAGCAGGATGCTTCCTGGGAAAGTCGGGGACTAAACTGGGAAAATTTTTAACTTAATTTGTTGCTACAAGATGCGTCTTGCGAGCTGAAAAATTTGTAAAAATGCATTTGCAACCGGGGCTCATCCCGGATGCTGAACACCATTATGTAAATTTTTTGGAGAAGAAGAGAAGGAAAAAGTGGAAAGCACAGGAGAGAAAAAGGAAGGGGAAAGGAAAGTAAGGGAT
>Ga0209367_1006305_pt1 | contig 16433 bp, 6 predicted proteins | sample WorMetLIZISLAND2_FD_187412 | JGI IMG/M metagenome (GOLD analysis project Ga0209367, IMG submission 187412) | Marine gutless worms symbiont microbial communities from Max Planck institute for Marine Microbiology, Germany - Olavius geniculatus... ... | reverse complement strand
ATAACACAACAATGGCAAGCAAAACGATTTTACTAAACTGAGACGAATGAATTCATCAGCTGACTTACAATAAGCCAAGATACCGTTGCAGGAAGCATAAAATTTTCTACGTATATAGCTGGTGTCAACACTTATTTTACAAGCAGAGTTAAACACAATACCAAGATACTTGAAGGAGGTAACCAAATCAAGCTTCAAACTACCAAGAAACATATCAACTGTGGGTTTATTCCTGTTAGGACCAATGATCATACAGACAGACTTGTTATGATTAAACGTAACACAGTTACTGACACCATAGATATGACAGGTATCTAACATGTTCTGCAGACCAGAAACTGAGGCAGACAATAAAAGTATGTCGTCTGCATACACAATGGCACCAATAAACTCATTGGCAACATAACAACCAAAACCAGTAGATTCTAATAATGTAATCAGATCATCAATGTAAATATTGAATAAAAATGGTGATAATACACCACCATGACGAACACCTTGACTAACCTTAAAAGTCTCACTCAGTACACCATTCCATCGAACATAGGAGCATAATTTACTGTACCAATCGCACAACACTGAAATTAGACAGACTGGGATGTTACGTTTGTAGAGCTTATCAAAAAGCTTCACATGATAAATTCTGTCAAAAGCTTTGCTGGCATCAAGAGCAGATATAAACACCGTACTGCCACGTTGAGTAAAATCGTTAATATACTGTTGCATTGTAAAAATGGCATTTTGGCAACCAGAGCCTTTAAATTCTTGAAGCCGAACTGCAAAGGATGGCTACATAAAAGATCCTTAAAATGTGTGTCGCAGCCGGAAATCGCAAAAAAATCATTAAAAACCTTATTTTGGGGGTTTAAGGTCATTTAAGGTCATTGACGTTGACACGAATAAAAAACTTGTTATTGCGTGTTATGACAAGCAGCATGTCTGTGCCTATTTGCAACCGTTTTCACGCATCAAGAGATAATTGCGGTAAAGTAACCACTTTTTATGGGGGGAGGGGAGGGGTAGCCGTTTTTGATGCCCGTCTGCGCCGACGCGACTTGAACTGTTAAAATTTACGTTTAATAGTGAAAATTGTATTATGCAGGTTGTCTTGATCTATCTCCGGCCATTTTGTTGCAATTCGGTGGTGGAATGTGCGTTGTGTTCAAAAATTGCGAAAAATTCACTAAAAGCTTCTTTTTGGGAAGTTCAAGGTCGTTCAAGGTTATCGATGTTGCTAAATCTAACAAGCCTGTCACTGGTGCTTGTTATGATAAGCAGCATGTCTGTACCTATCTGCAACCGTTTTCACAATATACGAGCCAATATGGGCAAAATAACGTCTTTTTAGGGGGTACCCCTCTTTGGCGCTCTCGTTCGAGGGGAACCCCACACCCAGGGGCATGAAATTTTGACGCAAAAAAACTAAAGACCTTGAGACAGCTCATGGTGAAAATTTTGTGATTTTAGCTTGCACGGTTTTGATACAGCTCACGAGTGTGACAGACAGACGGACGGACAGACGCCCAGGCCATGGCTAAGACGCGCGAAGCATTCTGCTATCTCGCGTAATAATGACAACAGAATGAAACGCCAGCCCAGAGCCCAAGACTGACATGGCTGCCAAGGACGGTAATCAAAATGCGTGAGATTGATTTCTTCCATCTTTTCTTTCATTTTTTCTTCCTCTTTTCCCCACTCACTCCTCCGTGTGATTTTTTTCGTCTTTTTCTCCCTTTCCCATTTCCAGCCCTCCCTCCTTTTCCTCCCGTTTCTCCTTCCAGCTCTTTTCCGTCCCGTTCCACAAAATCCAGTCAGAAGGTCTGGGAGGTCTGAGGTGAAGCCCTGGCAGCCAAAACATTTTTGTGCATTTTGAGCTTCTAAATAATTGTGCTTAGTGAAAACAGTTTCCCGTCACTGCTATACGCCAAAGCAAACCACCCGGTCCACTCAGCAGAAATCTCAATAACGACTCCACCGCACGTGATCACCTTGTAGTAGGCCTATAGTCTAACTTACATGATTTAGAAATGCCTTTACGTCAGTAGAACTATCCGAACATTTTGTAGTGCCACCTGTTTTTCGACGCCCGCATAAAGGACGTGATATGTACCAGAGCACTGTGCATTTTGTGATCCGCAAGCTGACGCTTGAGGTCTTTAATTAGGCCTATCTCCGGCTTATCTGCTATGGCAGCTGAACAAGGGCGTAATCTGTATAGGATTAGGCCTGTGTGACGATCGGGCGCACTTGTAGTGATGATTAATGTGGCATAGAGAAATTATCTGCGGTCGTTTGTGGCCGATCGTTAAAGTCGATCTTTGCCACACAATTTTTTCTGTTACTTGTCTGTCTGTGACGTATGTATTGTGACTAAACGGTACATCTTACTCAGCAGAGCATGAACGTGCAAATGGCATTTTCAAACAGCTGCCTTGCGGTACCGACTCGGACCCTCCTACGACTATACCCATTCCACCGAACGAGGGCAGACCTACTGTTTGCACTCCACATACGTGCATTACGAAGTGCAGCCAAACCGTTCCAGTTGGCGGCATGGTTACTTTTAACAACCTATAGGAACTGACCAACACCCTATCCAACCGTACCATCGCCGACCCCTTACGGACACCTGCCCTCCCAAAATAAAAGTGCCTATAATCTTCAACCCCAAAATTTGCATGGCACAAGGTCTGCCTAAACACCGCAGATTACTACAGATTATTTGAGATGGCAGTTCGCAAACTTTTAATGAATGTATGGCACCACAGATCATGAGATCACCCAGATCTAATCAGATTCGGCCACTGGCTGACATTGTGCACTCTAAATATGCACTTACTTACTTAGTTACTTACTTACTTAGGCCTAGCTCTAATTTTAATTTTAACCCTATTCATAGTCCTACCCCTAACCCTGGCCCTAACACTGTGATGTCACATATCAATTTGAAATTTAAAAACTAAAAAAATATCTGCTATTTAACTTGGTCTGCGGTGATCTGTTGTTGATCTGCGGGTTGATCTTTGGTGATCTGCGGTGTTTAGGCAGACCGCATGGCGCATCATGATCAAACTGTGTGGACGGAAAAGTCACTATTAGCAGGTTATAAACATCTATCAATGCTCTGTCTAATTCTCCCATCACCGACCCTCCCTTTCCCACCAAACAGCGATGGCGGCTTACAAGTCGCTGTGCAGTACGGTTGGCCATTACTGCGACAGATGGCTTTATTGTTATGCTACTGTGCTGGGAAAAAAACACCCCTGGTATAGCATTATAGGATGCGAGACGCGGATGCTATTCATTTTGCATTCTCTGCTTCATCAGCAAACACAACGGTTGACAGTTGACTGTTGACTGTTGACTTCTGCTGCTGCTGCTGATGATGATGATGATGATGATGCGAATGAGTGTGACGTCATTGCTTCTGATTCTCAGCATCTCCTGCTGGTCGACTTGGGCCCGACCCCAACGACTAAGTTAGTAGGCTATTGCACTGTAACAAATTAAGTTTTTGGATAAAATACTGAACGACTAAATGACTGAATAATGTTATCTTCTGCTATGGATTGGCTGTGAGATGAACAGCAAGAAGCACAAGTTTATCAACTTTTTGAAAGCACGGAGGATTGGATGGTGCAGCAACGATAAACAATACCAAAAACGCTTTAGAAACTGTAAGAAACTATTTCAAAAGACGGCGAAGTTATGTCAAAAATTAAAAGGGCTTACTTTTTATGGCACGCGATGTAGCATGTACCTGTCAGAGCGGTCAGAAGATATTTTTCGTGTATAGGCATACACAGGTGTATTCGAAAGTTTTTTTTGTTAGGCTACAAAACAACTTTTAGAGTTTATTCCTGTTGATTTGTCCGCATAAAATTGAGTGCACTAGCAGCGAATGTAGGGCCAAGACGACAACCAGATCATTCATGCACGCAGTTAGGGTTTATAAATGGCAAGCACACGGGTAAGTTCACGTTCTTATTAAACATCAACAATGTCCAATCACTTTATTATCCGGCCATCCATCTGTGCATTCTACACGCGTTCATAACTCGAGCAATAAGGCATAAAAATCCAAGATTGATGTAAATGTTGGTACAGTAGCTGCTACAGCATCTTTCAGCTTTAAAGTGTCTAATTTCAGGGTTAGGGTTGTGCTGTGCAGTTAGACAGTTTGTATGCATAGGCTTATGAGTATGCGGTTAGCTGAATATTGTGTCGGCGCAGGGTCATATTTTCGCTTCCTTGTTAAGCCTACCATTAGCTAAGCCATAGGCTAACAGAAACATTTTCGGCTGCTACGCTAATCAGTGAACATTGGGCAAGTAGGCCTAATACGAGAAATAATATTAAATAAAGAAGGCTTTAGACTATGTTAGTGATTACCAACCAGTCAGCTTGTAAGGACGCCAAATATGCATAGCCCCATCTAAGGTTACCCAAATGATTTTTGCTGTTTTAGAAGACTGATATCATTACATCGTCCTTACACACAGTTGTAAACTGGTAAATTTTTTTACACATATGGATGATAATGATGATAATAATGAAATGTTTCGTTGCAGCAACTGGAGGTACTACGAGTACACCGCGGCCAACCACTACCACTACACGTATGTACGCATAGACCTGACCTATAGCTTCGAGATTTCATTCAAGTGACTCGACATCGGTACTGTTATACAGAACTTTCGAAACATGGTTTCAAATCTAAGCTCTTAAACCGCAATGACAGATAAATGCACTGACATATGCTGGTATAGCTCATTTTCTGTCGGCTGCAGCCATATTGTGATTCTATTCTAAAGCTTTGTAATACTTTTTTAGTTTCTTATTTTTTCTCTTATATTTACTGTGTTATTGTGTATTTTATTGTACGTTATGTGTTATGGCCATGTTGCTTGATGTAAATAGTAAGTAAGTAAGTAAATAAGTAAGTACGTAAGTAAATGCATATTAAAGTGCACAATGTCAGCCAATGGCCGAATCTAAGGCACTTGACTGAGCCGCTAAGGGGAGCAGTCGGCCTGCTGGAAGCAGTGAGTTTTAAGGAGGCGACGGAAAGTGTCTGCAGAGGTAGAACTGCGAATGCTAAAGGGTAGTGAGTTCCAGACTGTAGGAGCCGCAATGCTAAAAACCGCGGGAGGCAAAGGTTGTGCGGACACGTGGAACCGACAACAGATTGGTGTTGGCAGAACGCAGAGAACGTGTGCGAGTGTGATAATTGAGCAGAGAACGTAGATAAGCAGGTTGAAAGGAGTTGAGAATGTTGTACGTCAAAGTGGCAAGTTTGAATTCAATGCGTTGATCAATTAGGAACCAATTCAAATCGTGGAGAATATCAAGTGAGTGAGTACCACGAGAGAGAGCGTGACTGGCAACGACTCTAGCAAGTGTGTTTTAGACGCGCCGAAAACGACTGATATTTTTGAGTGGTGCCGAAGAGAAGAAAATTGGCATTATATTATATAATTATAGGCTGAAGAAAAGTAGGAAAAAAGCGACTGATTTGGCCCTATCATCAGTGATAGTTGGACGAATATGGCGGAGTGACCGGATGTGCAGATTTGCAGATGGAAATTAAGGAAATGGATTAATACATACAATGAAGAAAAATAGTTGTGGAAGAGTTGTTAATGGATAGGATCTTTTACATTCGCGGTTAATTGTACTGCTTGGGGATACTACAGTTTTACACACATAGTTTTTTATATGCATCATGTACATGTAAAAACTCGTATCTTGTTCTGTTGCAGCATGGTACTATGTGCGTACTACGCAGAAAACCGGCACGCCTTGGATTTGGCAGTGGTCAACCCCTGGCTGGACAAGTTACAGTAGCACTAACAGTATGTAACTTTGAAGAGTTGATAGAATGGAATAGCGCTGATTTGCCTGCATATCTAAAGTATGCTGTGCTGTGTAATGTAATTTTGCTTGTATTTTAATACGATTTTAACTCGCCTGAGCCGTTGTTATTTTTAGGTGGTGTGGGCTACTATAGTAAAGGCTAGGCTACCGCAAGTGCTTTTTTGAGCTTGGTATAATGTGCCGGCGGTGTTTTATGAGTTATTTTATCTAATTGGTTATGGAAATTGAATGACGACAAAGTATATCAGGCTGTTCGCACAAAACATTAAGAATGACAACGACCTATATTATTTTTGCGCCAACTTCCGTGCTGCTGTGTCCCAGTGGTGTGAATGCATGTGAAAATAATATCATGTCTGATGAACAAAAACACGCAAACGCCACTGCTTGGCTTCCAAGGCAAACAAGTTACGATTAATACATACGTACACAAAATTTATAATGTGAATACATTTTTGTCAAATTGTTAGAATTAGTGTCGTCGCAAATTTCGTTTGCGTTTTTGTTCGTTTTATCTTTATAGCTGACTCTAGAATTCACCGATAATAATGATAACGATGATGCTGTAATTTTTTATTCAATTTAGTGCTCAACCCGGAAAAAAATACCACAAAGTTAAAAATTTGCCTGAAACATTAGTACACTGTTTGAAACAAAATATTGAAAGTCCGCTTAAGTCCACCTTGGGCGAAAAAAGTTATAAACATTTTAAAAACGGAACATTTTAGAAAAATTAAGTAGAAAATAATTTCATCGAAACATAGGCATATGACATATCAAATTAAAGTTTTTAATGTGACTAATACAAAAACAGTAAAATTAAGTTAAAAGAAGGCCATTTCACCAAGATATGGTTATCTATTCTTCGTCAGGTTAACCAAACTGGTCATCGTAAGTGTAGCCAAAAATCTGTCTAAAAGGGTGGGGATACTCCTGAGGCCACTTCCTTTCTTCCTCATTGTCTCTTTCCTTAATTTCATGTCTTTTTTTCTTTCTCACTTTTCCTCAATATCCAGTTTGATGGTATGGTGAAGGCTGTAAGCTCCCTAATGGGATGGCACATAGATCCAGCTGCAAACATATTTTCACATATTTTGGGCTTTCAAAACTCGTCGTATGGTCGTCCGTGATTGTGTAATGCAAGTGATTTTTAAATGTATTTCACAGGGAAAGGAAAATATGCTTTAAAAATCTGACTCGATTCGCATTTTGGTGCTCTGCCATTTTTGGATTTTTTCGGGTGCTATTACCCCACGGCGGTAGAGCGTTGAACCTCGGATTGAAAGGTCCCGGGTTCAAATCCCGTCAGGGTCGACTCAGGGTCGACTCAGCCCTTCATTCGTCGTAGTCGATAAAATGAGTAGCACAACGTGCGGAGGTAACAGGGAGTCTCTGTTGAATGTTGAGGACTAATCCACCCAACAGAGATGTATGTAATCTCGAGTTGAAGACGTGTTTTAATGGGTTTTTTTCATATTTTGTTAACGCTTTTAATCCTATTTTTAATGTGGTGTTTGGTTCTTATTAAAACATGAACGTACACTTTGTAACAACAACTACTATTACTGCTGCATCAACTACTACAACTAATACTGTTACTGTTAGTACTTCCACTACTATACGTAATAGTCATAGTATTGTTGCAGGTCCTAGGCTGTGGAAAAGTCTGTCAGCTCATTGGAGACAAACTTTTTTGTTCACTACACCATGTGCAAAATTTTGCATCTCTTTGGGTGTCCATGGGTGTTACAGCCTACAGCCTCAGAAAACAAAGAAACTCTGCCCCTGCGCCCCGATCTTGTTGTAGACCCCATTATAAGCTTACTGACGTTCACCATTGACTCTTCCAATGTTAAAAGCTTGTGTTTCGATATCTGTAACAATATGATAGCGTACTCTAAATACCGTAAGACTGCTTGAGTTTCAGGCTGACAGTGGGTGTAAATAATGTACAATTGCAACACTATAACAAAAAGTTTCGCGCCAAACAGCCTACAGTTCTTGTAGAGAAGGCATTTTGCTAATAAACTGTAAAATCAGTTCTTATGTTCGTGTATAATTAACGAAGATATTATGCTCTGACCCAGTGTAAGGGTGACATCGTGGTTGTTGATATAAAACAGCACAAATCACAATTTAAAAATTCAAACATCACAATTACACAATGTCAGAAGAACTTTGCTGACTGTGTAATGGTAAAGTTTGAATTTTTAAATTGTGATTTGTGCTGTTTTATATTTACAACCACGATGTCACCCTAACACTGTACAAAAAGTGAACAGTGATCGGCGAAAATTGATGACGTAAAACTATAGCATGTGAAGAGATAATGTTGATGATTTTAGATTCGTCGTGCGGACCACCGTCCTACAGGGTCAGATGTATGTACTCGGGGCGCTGCATTTCAAGACATTGGATCTGTGACGGATTCTATGATTGTGGAGACGGAGACAGATCGGATGAGCAGTACTGTTACGGCTCTACTGGTTCGCCTAGTACCCCCACTTATGTGTGTAAGTACATTCACTGTCTACTTCAGGAGCGTCCATTTCCCCAGCACTAGGAGGCAACTCCCCCCAACTTTGATGCCCCCTTCTCTCTTCTTCCTTTTTCCTTTCCTCCCCTTTCTCGTCTTTTTCTTCTTTTCCATTTTTTCTTTCTTTTCTTCTTTTTTGTCCCTTGCCCTCCCTTTTCCTCTTTCCAACTTCTTCCCGTTACAAGTAAGACTTTTTAAATCCAGCTAGGAGTTTTGGGGGAGCACTAAGCTTTCCGAGCCGGGTCTGGCCGAAATTGAATTTAATGAAGCTGTTGTAAGCAAAATTGTCGCATTCTGTGCCATGCCAGTGAAAAAATATTCCCCCAGTTCTCTATTTTTTACTTTCCCCGATTCTCCAACTTTTTCCCGGAGGCATTTGCCTCCACCTGTCAACGGAGTGGACGCCCCTGGTCTATTTTGCATCGTATAAACGTTATACGAAACCTTCGTAGTTCCAATACTGCTGTACGGCTTGGAATGCTGGTGTCTAAGAAAGAAAGACGAACAAAGAATCCTCTCGGCAAAGATGATGTGGCTGAAAAGACTGTTTCGGGTGTCAAGTCGCGATCGGATGAAGAATGAGACGGTACGGAGCACTCTACACCAGGAAAGGACATTGGTTGACAGAATAGCTCACATTTTTTACATTTTTTACATTTTCTGACGTGGTTCGGGCATGTTTCAAAGATGGGAAGTGAACGGCTGACAGTAAAAGTGATGCACTGTTCCATAAGTAAACAGAGGAATTAAGAAAAACAACTAAAGAAATAATAGAAAATATAAAACAAAACAAAAAATAATATAATTTGACGAAGCGATTGCTATGGTGCATGATAGAGCCAAGTGGAGACGTCTAAGAGCAAAAAAGAAAAGTATACAGTAGGTCTAAAGCACTCTACTGCAGCGATAGTGCTGTTAAAGGCTTGGCTGGATTTTTTAAAAACATTTTTTACATTTTTATTTTTATATTATGACGTTACACAACAACTCACAAAACCTATTTGACACACTACGAGAACTAAAGTAAAGATATAACTAAAGTAAGAATACTGCAGCATAGCAGACAAAATGCACAGTTTTTTTAACATTCAAAACAAATCAAAGTTGCAAACTATATTTTATAATTTAACAAAAATTTAAAAACACAGTGTTTTTTGTTTAAAAAAACGGCAACTAAAAGCACATGATTTTTAAGGCATTGTCATATTTGCAGCCGCTTTTCCATATAAATGGCATCATTATTTATGCTCACTGCATGAAATAAAAGTTGAGAAATACGAAAAATGGAACTAGCAACAATTTAAATTTTTTATTACCTGCATAGTTTTTTAAGTAATGTGACTCTAATGAAAAAGTAAATAGTTAACATTTTTCAATCGTTTACATTTTGAAGACTGACTTTCGGTGGCACGCAAAAACGTAATATAAACGATAAAGTGAAATACAGTGTCGAGCCGCGTTGGTTTTTAGTCAGCTCGTCGGCCGGGGTGTGTATGTCGCCTGTGTGAGACAAGACAACCTCACATACAGACTAATTAGAAATTCGGTTCACTACGCCGATAGATATTGCTTTGTTTGTGATTTTTGTTTTGACTTCGTGACTGTTAAAGGCTTTTTACCACTGAGTTTAGGCATGAGTCTAAAATTGCAAAATCGTATGCATGCGTCGCTCGCTAATTTGGTAGTCTACTAGCCTGCTAGAGACTGAACATTTCTCTCACGTTTAATTTCTCTAATTAATGAATACAATTTATCGCAGATCAACATTTCGTCTTGTTGTTGCAGCTTGGTACTACCCTTGGCGTACAAGTGGTACCCCTTGGTATCAGAGGCCAACTACTACCGCAACAACTCACAGTACCGGTATGTGACTATTGTATTTCTGTATTGTTGCATTGATATCAGAATGTTTTCTTTTATCCAATGATCTAGTCTTCCAGACAATTGTTTGATCTCAACGACAAAAAAAGATAAAATCTACGTTTTGGCCTTTAAAAAGTTTTGTTTTTATCACTAGCTAAATTTGTGGTGTGGCCGTTTTCACATTATGGACCACTGCAACAAGTCTTAGAGGCACAACATAAGCGTTTTGGGCATTCTTGCTGTATAGCGCTGATAATTTATGAAATACCGGAATAGTAGCAGAGTGAGAATTCGATCTGTACTTGGCGCCACATGTCGGAATATGTTGTTGAGTATAAGGCCTACTCTTTACATCTTGTATATAGACAGTATTATTGTCTAAAAAGTTTTATTTCATTGTGTTTTTGTCACTTATTATGCGATTGAAATAACATGTCAAAAAGGTGACTAAAACAGACTGAACAGTTAAATGTAAAAAAACATAAGAACAAAAAGCAGAAATACATGTAGGCTCCTAGCTACAAAAACATATGCATTATGCATAAAACTGCATATGGGCCTAGGCCTAGGTTTAACCATAGTGATGAAACCAGTAAAATATAATATATCTTTTTATATTAGTAGTAGGTTTTATAACTTTCGTAGACAGTTTGCTGAGCGCTTTTCCTGGTCAAGCATTGTGCTTAACTGTGCCACGTAGTTTTTTTTGTATCTGTATTGTGTATTACTGCTGCACCCAGAGTGCGAATAAAAATTCTCATAAACAAAACCTAAATGATGATGATGATGATGATGATGATAAGTCGAAGATAGATTCAAAGTTAGATTATTAAATAACGAACAGCACGGTTGTTGTATGCAGGGAACAAGAATTAATGGCAAAGATTTAACACCCGGAGGAACATTACTGCAGTGTCTTGCCAATCGCGTGCTTAACGATATTATACTATATCATAGCATTCCTTAGTGCTTACTGCTTGTTGCTTTGCTATTGGTTAGACGTAGCCTAAATGACGAATTTATACGGAATTCAAGGAAGTCCCGGGACCCACATTGGAGATTATAAGAAGCTCTAAGCTTCCCCATTGGAGTCGGAAAAAGCACCGCCGTGGTCGATTTTGAGACATGTGGAAGTAAGTTAGAATGTCTGAATTTTGTATGAACATGGAACAATGCTTCATGTTTTCTAATGATTGTTGTTATAACCGTTAGAGTTTTGAATTATAGTTTGACTTACCAACTAAACGGCCGAAAAACCCTTTCTTCTATTTTTGTGGCTCAACGTTTTCTCCACGGTTTATAATAATGGCGCTTGCACGACAAAGTTGGAGTCAGTAAGCTACTACAAAAGTAGGTCTGGTGCAAACAATAGGACGAATATGAATAATATTTAGCGAAATATGTCATTGATTAGTCGTGCCGCATCTACGTATAGCCTGTCATCATTATGCCGCTTTATGAATGAACATTGATGTTTGCAGCTTCAGACGTCACTAATGGCCATTGAATTACAACGACAAAATAACGTTTGTAATGCAAAACAGTTTATTTTATGCATACAAGTTACAAGCATTGCTGTGCAATTTCATTATAGTCTCACATCTATAATTATGCCGTAAGTCAAAAAAAAACTAGACCACCGTGTTTTTTTACCAAATTGATCAGTTTGTAAAATTTTCGTTGTTTATCTTAAGCTTGCTTTACAGGGTAGTGCACTATACAGGGTGGGGTAAAAAGTAGCTGTCTAAATTTTTTGCTGTTTTTTAGCAACCGTTTGGAATTTAAATTTGAAATTTTACAGATTTATTTAACAACGCCTTCTGCATCTAACTGCTGAGTAAAAATGTGACTCTGTTGAAAAAAGACGAAGTTACAGACTTTCTTAACATGACCGCCTACCGATTTTTCAGCATTCAAAAATGTTTCGCAGCCAGTTCTGTGCGCTGCGCGGCGTTGCGCGCTGTGTATGCTGACGCGCCGCCCTGCTGGAAGATGAATCCGGTGGGCAGCTGGCGATTGCTTTAAAAGAACGATAATTTAACGATAATTTCTAAACAACATAAAATTACTGTTTATCAAAACGTCATTGTGACGTCATCGGCAGTAACGTGGTAACCGGTTTTTGTAAATTAAATAACATTTTTAGCTTAAACATTTTTCATGCTGAAAAATCGGTAGGCAGTTAGATGTAGAACGTTTCAGTAAATAATTCTGTAAAATTTCAGACTAAATTTCAAATGGTTGCTGAGAAAACAACCAAATAACTTTAGTGGGCTATTTTTTGGCCCCACCCTGTATATGCCGTGAGCCAAAAAAAACTAGACCACCGAGTTTGTTTTACCAAATTGACATTTGTAAAATTTGCGTTGTTTATTCTAAGCTTCCTTTACAGGGTAAAACCTGGTGCACTGTATACAGAAATACACTTCAGATACGGTAAACTTCGTGCAGGCCTATTTTATGCCCTAATGCAAATTTTGTAAATTTTCTGTAAAGTGTTTTACTAAAAACTGGTGAAACCGGTCAATTTTTCAAGTTATAACGATTACTCGGCCATGCATTACAATTTACACTATTCGATGTTACGGCGCAGAATCGCTAGCTTTTACCCTTTAATTAGGCCTAATAATTAGCATGGCTAAAAGTCTGTTTTTTGCTATTTAGGCCTACGTGTGTCCTGAACGGGTCTTATCAAGTCAGGATCAGCGCTTTTGCTTTTGCTTGATTCGTTACAAAACGGCGATATATGACGTTTTTGTCGACTTCGCGAGAATAAAAAGCAATTAAAAGATTAAGTACAGCGGATTTTTATGTTTAACGTGTTTATAACAAATCGGCACTGGTACATAGCACGCACGTTATAACTACTGACAATAGATTTAATTTGAAAGATGACAGCTGAACATTAAATACCACTGAAGCTGGTAACGCTGTGATAGACCTATTCAAACGTTTCTGTAACTTAAAAAGAACAAACGTAACGCCAAAAAATCAACGTTTGCATTGAATACTTCACACCGATGCACAACTCATTAGGCCTGTACGCGTCTGTAAAACTAGCTTTAGCAACACAACTTGAAAACTTTTACTTTTTATGCTCTTTTCTTGATACGCTTTTTATTCGTGGAAATCGGGGACACTGTCGCCAACCGCCCTGTTTATGCCAGGTATGGTAATGTTCCAGATTGCGGCTACAACAGGTGTCGACGTCAAGTGACGAAGATGATGCTGATAGTCTTTGTTAAAGCAATCAACAGTGGGGGGCGCTGAAAATGCAAGACTGAAATTTGCGGCACAAACGCAGTCAAAAATGCAGGGGTGAAAAATGCGAGAAAAACAAACTAGGGGCCTACGTGTATGGTTAATGTAGTTACAAAAATGAAATATGCGTCTACGGCTACGGCTGCATGCAAAAACACGTAGGCTAAAACTGTTCCGCTAAAAACAGACAATTTCCTGATTTCAATAAATATCACATGACAGTTATGCAAATAGGTCTATCACGTATCAAAACTTCGGTTAGCCTCAACCGTCAACACTTTATATAACGAAGGCAAAATACTATCTCGAACGATTTTAACGATATGACTGAATGCAAAAAATCAAGTAAAAGGTTTTATCAAAATGCCTGTCCATATCGCACGATATTCCATGATTTTTATACACAGTAGGCTAGTATACAGTTACTGTAAGTGTCTTACACTGGCCCGCTTTGAACATTGAGCCACGAGACGTCTAGGCCGCATTTTAGACACAAGCCATCAACTGGTTGGTGGCGTGGCGTAGTTTGTAACGCGTTTCGGATGAAACGAAGTTACTCTACGCCGGGTCCGGTTAATAGTTAGATTGGTGACTGTCTACAGTACGGAGCCAGCCAACTAGGTCGACTCAGCCTTCTACCCTCTGTGGGATGGTAAAATGAGTACTGGCGGTGGTCAAGGTCATCGCTAGGGAAGAAACGGCGAGTTCTGCGCAACAGTAGGCCCTGTGGCCAGGACTGCAAGTATACCGATCCAGTCGGTTAATCCGGCCGACTTGGGCTGTATGCTGGCTTAATTGGACTCCGCCCTTGCCGGCTCGAAATGCCGTCATGGGGATGAGCTTTCAACGCAATGGGCCTAGTTCAGCTTCGCTGCCTAGTGCCTATGCGAAATCTTCTTCCTCTCTTCATCAACTGACCACTAGGCCTACTAACCGAAAAGTGTCGTTTGAATTCGGCTCATTGCATGCATAGCGCTTATACACTGTATCCATTTACGTGATAAAGCAAGCATGAAGCAAATGTATTGAATAATACACGTGCACGACGTGTGCTCTATATTGTTTCATGTTTGCTTCATCTTTGCTGCATCGTGTAAACGCCCCATTAGGCCCGGCATTTACGTGAGACATTTTTCGTCAAATTACCTTGACCTTTGAGCTTCTGAGCTGAAGATACGTGCACCGGCTATAGTACTGCAGTGCCGGGAAAAGGTAGGATCAATTGTTAAGTTTTTAAAACTCGGTTTTCGAGTTAGTAGTAGACTTTCTTCACTAGTACCTACAGAGCAGACTCCGATGATTGTGGCCTGCCATAGCCAAGGGCCGCCATAGCCACAATGCCATAGCCATAGCCAGAGGCCACCATAGTTAGGGTTACCACACTGGTATTTAATGTTTAGCTGTCATCTTTCAAATTAAATCTATTGTCAGTAGTTATAACGTGCGTGCTATGTACCAGTGCCGATTTGTCATAAACACGTTAAACATGAAAATCCGCAGTACTTAATCTTTTGATTGCTTTTTATTCTCGCGAAGTCGACAAAAACGTCATATATCGCCGTTTTGTAACGAATCAAGCAAAAGCAAAAGCAAAGTATGGCAGTTTAGTAACAGGAGACGTATATCGTGTCGCCGCATAGCGCATAATAGGACCTATTACAATACCGGATGCTGAAAAGTGCCCTAAGCGTGGAAACCCAGCCTCAAACTCAAACCAGATTTATCGTTGAACAGAGTGCGAAAAAAACATATCAGTTAGGCCTATAAGCATATCATGAACGGCAATATACGAGATTAAGCCAAATTGAGCTTTCATGTAAATTTTTTACACACTGTGTAATGCAAAATTTGCAAAAAAAAGTATATGCCTATAGGCCTACTTTAGCAAATACATAACAGTTCATAACTTTACAGTTTACTTTTCAAACAAACATACAATCGTGCTTTGCTTTGGATATTCATAAAAAACGAATCAAATCTTGCACCACTTTGCATTAGCAGTTTAAACGTTTCTGCAACGTGTTTAATCTCAAGTTTTTTTGGAAGAACTTGATTTTGTATGCATTTATCTCCATTGCTGGATTGAAACTTATCGTAAAAAAGCGACAACAAAATTTTACACAATTTTGATAATAAACCTATTACAACGACTAAACAAAAACGTCGAAAATTAAAAGTTATATTTAAAAAAATATTTGCATATAAGCAATACCTCAATATATATGGAAAACTTGATTATCAGCAATTGCTATGGCAGTTTAATAATTTGTTTACTTGTTCTTTTAATAATTTGTTTACTTGTTCACATTAAAAGCACTTTTGCGTTAAAATGGTTATAATTTTGAGTCAAACCAAATATTATAATAAGCCTAAAAGTTTCTGGATATGTGACTTGGATTCTCCTTAGTAAACTGCGTAAATTTAATGAGAAGTGTATTTCAAGTATTTGCTAGGGCGTTGTTTTTCATTTTTTATTGGAGCATCCTGTATGTGCCGTGTCCAGGGGCGTCTAGACCATGCCATGAACCTTAAAACAAATGTTCCACCACAGTCTCACTGATCGGGAAGTTTCAGCCGTTTAGGGGACAGCTGAGTTCAACTATAAATCACAATTTGGCTGAAATAATTTTGGCCTGATGTCCTTAAGTCATCAGTTGTGTTGCGGCAAGAGTGGGGTGCAGGGAAAAGGGTAATAACTCCCCTAAATTTTAAGCTGCACGAAATTTGTCGAAAAAAAATTTTGGTTAAAAAATTTTGGTCCAAAAAAACAAAATTTGGGCTAAAACCCTATTTGTTAAAAAAATAACAACAAAATTTGAATTTTGAGCACCCTGTCGAAAATTTGTAGCGTTCTATCAGAATTCTGTCAGAAATCTGCAGTGTTCGTCGGAAACCT